>Ga0315338_1000215_pt1 | contig 201336 bp, 113 predicted proteins | sample ASW8metaG_FD_204518 | JGI IMG/M metagenome (GOLD analysis project Ga0315338, IMG submission 204518) | Ammonia-oxidizing marine archaeal communities from Monterey Bay, California, United States - ASW #8 | ecosystem: Environmental > Aquatic > Marine > Coastal | place: USA: California | collected...
GGATGACGATCTCGTGGGAGAAATCCAGTTGTTGGACAGCGCTGAAAACAACCCCGGCATCCTGGTAGATGAAGGTCTGTCCCTCGCGTCTGAGAACCAGAGTGCTCCCGGGCACTACGACGGAGGGATCTGTCAAGAGGGGCGGGTTGCCCACCGTGTCTGCCGGGAAGGTGATTCTGCCGGTGATGATGCCCTCCGCCGTCCCCGTTTGCTCCCATCTCAGGTTGAAGGAAAGCTCCTCACCGGGGCCATTCGGAGTGGAGCTGGCAGTAGCGGCAGTGGTTGCCGCGGTCGCTTCAGGAGCGTTATTTCCCAGAGATGTGCCGGCAGGTCCTAGAATCGCAGCCCATAGCAGGACCTGGAATGGCAGCATACGCCGGTTTCGGCAGTTCTTTGCTGTTCCAACCCGGGCCGAACTGCCTCTCATCATGACATGTAGATGCGGGATGCTGAATCGTCAACAAGTCATCACTACTAAGATTCGCTGAATGCATTCTACGCATAGAATGGATCAGGGGAAATTCGGTCAATCGCTCCCAGTCAATTCAACAAGCCCGACGAGGGGGGCTTACACGTGCTCCAGGAGGCCTTGCCGAAGTGCCTGATCGCTTTACGAACCGCCGCGAACTTTCACGGGTCCCCAGACGGCGATTGACAAGCGGACTGGCCAATTCGCTTCAAGTGCAATGCTCACTTTGGAGCCTCCTTCGGGATAAATTGAAGAAAATTGAAAATCGCCGGCCGACAGTGCGGTTGGATCAGCAACAGGCAGTCAATCGAGGGAGTGAGATCCAAGGTTCTGCAAAAAATACAAATACTAGACTAAAGGCTTTAGCGATCTCACTCCCTTGAAGAAGCTGCCTCGTTTCTTGTACAGGTTGAACTTGCCGCCCTGCACGGGGAACCTCTAAAAGGCTCCCAAGCACATGTCTGGGTTCAAAACCGCCCCCTGCTCCGTGCCCGGGGCCTTTCGTCCCTGGCAGATCTTCCGCCTGACTGCGATTCTCTTCGGTATCTCCGCCCTCTCCTCACTCCCCGCCGAGGAGAAGCTCACTGGAAAGATCGATTACCACTTCGACGGGAAAATTTCCCGCCCGGTGCTGGAGAACTACCTCGCCCGGAGCGCCACCGTGGCCTCCCTGCTGCATCTGGTTTCCAATGATGACCTCCGCATGATGAAGAACACGGGCGTCAAGTTTGCCGGTCGCGTGATCTGGATGTGGGGCAATGAGTCCCGTATCGACGAGTTGGTGGCGAAAGGCGCCCCTTTTGTCAAACGCCTCCATGAGATGGATCCCGACCTGATCCTGCAGGGAGCCATCTTCGAAGTGGTCACCACCGACGTGAGCAAGATCCGCATCCCGGCCTCGGTGCTTGAGGAGTTCGGACTCCCCCGGGAGCCACGCAATTTCAGTTACAAGGCCATGCTCTATGGCTTCCGACATCGCCATAATCACTGGTATGAGAATGCCTCCGTGCCCGACATGAGTCGCCTCGAGACCAGGATGTGGTTCTTCTATGTGGCCAAGCGGTGGATCGACATGGGGCTCGAGGCCATTCACCTGGGACAGGTTGAAATCATGGACGACTGGGACCGGGATCATCGACACTGGCGGGATCTCATGTCCCGGATCCGTTCCTACGCGAAAAAGCACGCCCGTCGTCATCTCGTTCTCATTGATGCCCATGTTCCCAGCGGAGGAATCGTGCACGCCGGGAAACTCATGTTTGACCTGCACTCCTTCCCTTCCCGTCCCAAGTCCCTGCAGGGACAACCCCACAAGGCCATTTTGGAGAAGGGGTTCAGCGATGCCATCTACGGCCGGAGCAAGGGTGGGTTGTCCCCCAGCGGCTGGCACTGTGAGTCATTGCCCTACATCGTGGAGATCGACAATTTCGGACCTTCCGATCATCCCGGCAAATACCGCGCCGGTGACAAGATTCACGTCTGGGGGTGGGATGAAATCAACTGGTTCATTAAACAGCCAGAGGACTATCGGAATGAATGGCTCCGTTATGCCTATCAGTGGGTGCGGGACACCGATCCAAATGGCTTCTTCCAGTTGCCCCTGCGCCGCTTCAAGCACTACACCGCCAGCATGACCTCTCCCCGGGGGATGCGACAGGAGGAAACGATCAAGGCCATCTGGGCCGACCTTGACCGGCGCCGCTGAGGGGCCGGAAGACTCCTGCCTGATTCCAATACCGCCCTCCGATTGTAATCGCCCCTTCCCGGGATCCATTTTATTCAAGGTCCATTAAGAACAACGAGGCCGATGGAATATCTTTACGCGACTCCCTGGACCGACCTGCTTGTTCTTCTCGTGCTGATGTTCCTCTTTGCCCGGCATGAGGGGGATTGGGAGCCCACTACTGCACGCTCCGGCGTCCACTTCTACTACCTCAATCCGAAGGCGATCATCATCTTCTGGCCGCAGTTCGTCCTCTGTCGTATCCTGATCAGCTTTGATCTTCTTCATGGAGCCCTGGCTCTGCTTCTCTTCTTTCTTCCCCTCGCTCCCCTTCTCTACCGGTTTTTCTATGTTCCGTGGCGAAAGGCGTTTCTGATCGCAGGCTGCTTCCTGGCCTACATGACCGTCACCACGGTACTGATTCATCAGGAGCGTGTAGCGGAAGAAACGACCTCTCCGATCGATCTTGAAGAGGTGCTGGGGCGCTCCCGGGACAGACCTGCCCCCTCTCCCTGAAACAAGGCATGGAACCTTGTTCGACGCCGGGCTGGGGTTACCGTTCGGTTGATGAAGATCCTCATCTTGCTCTGCGCCTGCAATCTCATTCTCCCCTCTCTCGCAGATTCGCCCTATCCTGGCTGGGGCTGGGTGAGGGAGGATCCCAAGGGGCACCGGATGCGCGAGGGGACGCTCGAACTGCGGGCCCAGAAGGCGCGGATCTGGAGCGGCAAGGGCGCCAAGAATATTCTGGTCGAAAAAAAGACGACTGAAGGAAGGACCGCCAGCGTGCTGGTGAGCCATGTCGAACCAGAGACCAAGTACGAGCAGGGCGGCCTGCTGGTCTACCGCGATGACGATCACTTCGTGAAATACATCAACGAGTTCATCGAGGGAGACTACTATGTCGTCCTGGCGCGGGAGGTCGGCGGGAAAGGACAGGTGTTTGCCAAGATCAAGGTGGAGGGAAAATCGACTGGTCTGCGGTTGAAGGTCGAGGGGAACAAGGTCGTTGCCAGCTACGCCATGGGAGGAAACAACCAGTTCAAGGTTGCCGGCCAATGCGGGTTGCCCGGTGCCGGGCAAAGCCACTTTGCTCTCTTTACCCAGGACGGCTCCGATGAGAAAGTGCGCTGGATTCGTTTCAGCAATCTCAAGATCACCGGTCAGAGCGGGACGGGCGAAAGGTTGAAATAACCCCCACTCTGAGTCATCAATCCCCTGAAACGATTTCCCGACCATGAAACGCTACTTTCCTGTTCTGCTCTTCTGCATCCTGTTCAGCGCCATGGCAGGCCAGCGCTCTGCTGCTGCCAGCAAGCCGAACCTCCTCTGGATTGTCGGGGAGAATCTCTGCCTCGATCTGGGGATTTACGGGATGGAAAACGTGGCGACCCCCAATCTCGACAGGCTGGCCAGGAAGGGACAGCGCTACACCAATGTCTATTCCACCTCCCCGGTCTGCGCTCCGAGCCGCTCGGCCTTCATGGTGGGCATGTATGCCACGACCACCGACACCCACCACATGCGCTCGCACCGGGACGATGACTTCCGGTTGCCGGAAGGGGTCAGGCCCATTACCCATCGTCTTTCCGATGTGGGCTATGTCACTGCAAACATCAAGATGATCGGGAAGCGTCGCGTGGGGACCGGCAAGCTCGACCTCAACTTCGTGAACGAGGGGCCCCTCTACCACACCACGGACTGGGCCAAGCTCAAGGGGGACCAGCCTTTCTTCGCCATGATCAACATGGTGGAAAACGAGTATGACATTTATGACCGTCAGACCTACAGGCATGACCGGGTCACCTGGGACGGAGAGGAGCAACACCCCCAGGTCGCCACCCCCGGGAATGTGACGCCTCCTCCCTACTATCCGGAACATCCCATCGTGAGGGAAGAGTGGTCCCGCTACCTGAATTCCGTTTCCGGCATGGACATCCGGGTGGGATGGATTCTGGAGCAACTGGAGAAAGACGGGGTGGCGGACAACACGATCGTGATCTTCTTTGGTGACAATGGCAGGATGGAACCGAGGGGCATTCACTGGTTGTGGGACTCGGGCATTCACGTCCCCATGATCATCTACTACCCGGAAGGTGTGCCTGCCCCGGCCCAACACAAGGTCGGCGGGGTGAATGAGCAGGTCATCAGCCTTATCGATTTGACGGCTACCACCCTTGAGATGGCCGGAATTGCAAAGCCACTTGGCATGCAGGGAAGACGTTTCCTGGGCCGGGAGATCGATCCACCCCGTCGTTTTGCCTTCAGTGCCCGTGACCGCATTGATGAAACCGCGCTCAGGATGCGATCAGTAAGAGGTGAGCGCTACCACTACATCCGCAATTACAGTGAGGGGGAGGGTTTTTTCACGCTGAATCGATACAAGGAGAAATGTTTCCGGATCAAGCCCGTGATGAGAACCCTCATGGCCGAGGGCAAGCTCAAGGGGGCGGCCCTGCAACTGATGCAGCCGATGCCCTACGAGCTCCTCTATGACACGCTGAAGGATCCCCACGAGATTGTGAACCTTGCGCCATCGAAAAACCCCGCCCATCGCGCGGCCCTCGTTGCCATGAGTGCCGCCCTTGACACCTGGATGGCCGAAACGGGTGATCGTGGTGTCTTTCCGGAACCGAAGGAAGTCGTGGCCCCGTTTACCAAGGAGATGCACGATTGGTTCGGAACCCCGGACTGGGTTCTTGAGAAACCCGCGAAGTGAGCGAGTTGCCGGGTGGCGCATCAGCGGGTTTCCGGGAAAAACAGGTCTTCCACCGGTCGTCCGGCCCCGGGGAAGAAAGAGGGGGTTGCTCGAGCCGTGTTCCAGATGGCAACATCGCCCCGGAACGGAGACCTTGATGAAATCTGCTGTCTTTCTCACATGTTTGTCGGTGCTCTGGACTGGCGCGATATCTGCTCAACAGAACGACGCACTGAAGAGTTTTACGGTCGCTGAGGGATTGAAGGCCGTTTTATGGGCCGGCGCCGACATGATCCACAGCCCAGTGGCCATGGACGTGGACAGTAGAGGGCGCGTGTGGGTGACTGAAGATCTGCAGCACTCCGGCAAGGCGAATGTGCCGCACGCCCGCATCAAGATCCTCGCGGACACTGACAACGACGGTCGGGCCGACTCCGTGAAGCTCTTTGGTCCGACCTACAGATCGAAACCGATGGGGATCAGCGTTTTCGATAATGTCATCGTCGTGTCGATGGCTCCGAACATTCATGTCTACACCGACGTCAACCGTGACGACTCCTTTGATCCGGAGGTCGACAGCGAAGTGATTATTGCCAAGGGATTCCACGGCAGATCCCATGACCATGCCCTGCACGCCGTCGTGCCGGGCCCGAGCGGAAAATGGTATGTGAACCACGGCAACACGGGGGCGGATGTAACAATGGCAGACGGTCGCCGGATCCACGCCAGTTCCTACTACAGTCACAACCCGGCCAGTATTGGGAAGACCAGTCATGACGGGCGTCTTTACGTCGGGGGCTTCGGAATGCGGATGGATCCGAATGGACACAATGCCGAGGTCATTTTCCAGAACGCACGCAATCCACACGCAATGCTGGTGACCTCCTTTGGTGATATTCTGCAAGCAGACAACGACGACCCGGTCCACGCCCGTGCGGCCTGGGTGATGGAGTATTCCAATTTCGGGTATGCCTGCCTGGAGGACGGGAATCGCTCGTGGGAAGACTCTGCCAAGAGTTGGGAAAGAAAGCTGGTAACCCAGGAGATCGTGGAGAATGCCTATGAGCGGCACAACAAGTCCTCACTGCGCCGCGACGAGGGCCACTGGCGCGAACATTTCCCCGGGGTGACGCCGCCGGGCAATCTCTGGGGGCCGGGAGCGCCCACCGGCGACTATTTCATCGAAGGCGATGAACTGGGGGCGGCCTTTCGAGGCAGTTATCTCGTTTGTGAAACGGTCCACCGGGCCCTGTTCCGCTTCCGGCCCGAGCTGAAGGATGCACAGGTGGAACTGATTGATCTCGACAAGTCCTTTTTTGCGACCGACCGCGGATCTGGCAACCGATCGGCCTCAGGGTTCCTGCCGTCAGACGTCGTGGCGAGCACGGACGGTTCGCTCTTTATCACTGACTGGAATTCGCACGTCAACGGCCGTGGCTCCGGGAATTCCGAAGGAGCGATCTTCCGTCTGCACCGCATCGACGAGAAGCGCGTGCAACCACCGGAGATCGACTTTGCTTCTCAAGCTGGTTTGCTCGATGCCCTGAAGAGCCCGGCCCCCGGCGTCCGCTGGGTCGCGCAGGATAAACTGAAAAACACGCCGGGTGCCGCGGGCGCCCTGTTGGGTTTCATCGAGGCCAACACTGGCAATCCCTACTACTGCGCCCGTGCGGTATTCATCCTTGCCCAGCTCAGGGATGCCAGGGGTCCAGACTACGTGAGGGCACAGCTGGGGTCAGAGGATGCCCAGCAACGCATCATCGCCTTCCGTGCTCTGCGCCTGGCCGGCAAGGAACCCATTCTTCCTCTCATCAGGCTCCTGGCGGACGATCCCTCCCCCGCGGTGCGCCGTGAGATCCTGCATCCCCTGCGTGACATCGAACTCGACAAGGCTCTTGAGCCCCTGGGCAAGCTCATCGCCGGGTATGATGGCAGGAATCGCTGGTATCTCGAAGCCATCGGCACGGTCTGCGATGGACGCAGCGCGGTGATCTACGAAAAACTTGTCCGGCCCACCCAGGGGGATGCCAAGAGCTGGACCCGGCGAGAGAAGAACCTGGCCTGGCGGCTGCGATCGCAACAGGCCCTGTCCGATCTGGAGCAGTGCATGACGACGCAGGACACGGGCATCGAAGAGTTCCGCCGCCTCGCTTACACCTTCGCGCTCTGCTACACCGAGGACGAACGAAAGCGTAACGCCGCGGCCATGAAGCGTTTCAGTGAGCTCCCGGCCTACCGGGAGGAGGAGTTCCAGGTGATCATTCGTGAGTTCATCGAGAAGGATATCAACGATCCTCCGCCGACTGCGCTGACTCAGAGTTACACCTTTCCCGGGGATTACGGCAAAAAGACAGAACTGGCATCGGTCGACGAGATCGCTGCCCTGAAACCGGACGTGAGCAATGGCCAGGCCAAGGCCGCCTCCTGTTTGATCTGCCACAGGATTAACGACGCAGGTGTCGCCTTTGGACCGGAGATCAGCAGCTGGGGGACGGTGCGGGATGCAAAGACTGTGATCCGCGCCCTGGTGACACCCTCTTCCGAGCTCGCTCACGGCTACGACAAGCCTCTTGTAGTGACCCAGGGTGAACATCGCCTGGAAGGTGTGTCCAGAGGTTACAGCTGGCATGCCGGAGCGATCCGCGTCAGGACGATTGGCGGCCTGACTCTCAAGGTCCCCCACCGTCGACCACACGCGAAGATTCAGTATCTGGAGAACCACTCCTGGATGCCCTCCGCGTCGACCATGGGCCTCTCAAGCCAGGATGTGCGCGATATCGCTGAGTATCTCATGGGCGGGGCCACCGGCAAACCGGCTCCACCTCCGGGGGAGATTAAGCCGGCATTCAGTCGGGGCATTGGCCGGGGCTGGATTGAATTGACGAAGAAAGACTTCCTCAATGTCAACTGTTGGACGGATACCTGGCGCTGGGAAGGCGGTCATGTCTGGTGCTCCGGGCGTCCAACCGGCGTGATTCGCTATCGCGAGCCCCTGACCAACTTCGAGTTTTCCTGCATGTGGATGCACAAGAAGAAGGGCGGCAACTCGGGCGTCTTCGTCTGGGCGACCCCGCAATCCATTGTAAATCTGGCGAAAGGCCGGGGTCGACTGCCCCACGGCATTGAGGTTCAGGTGCTCGATCTCGGTTATCGTGAGGTCTATGAGGCCCAGTATAAGAAGAAGAGCGACTGGTTCACCAGCCATGGCGATGTCTTCCCGGTTGGCCCCATAAAGATGACCCCCTTCCCACCGGTGGCCCCCAACGGGCGGAGAAGCTTTCCTTCGAAAGAAACAACGCTGGGGATCAACAGGTGGAACCACTATTACGTGCGTGCCATTGACGGTGAAGTCCGGCTCTGGGTGAATGGAGAGGAAGTCTCCGGAGGGAACAGAATCAATCCCGCCTCCGGCTTTCTCTGTCTCGAATCCGAAGGCGCTCCGATTGAGTTCCGAAATATCCGCCTGCGCAGACTTCCTCCGGCCGGAACCGCCTTGCCGGAGGGCCTGGAGATCCCCATTCCAGTGATTGAGAATCCGGCTCACCGGCCCGCGGTGAGCCTGAAGGGACACGTCCTGCTCGGCACATGGGAGTATCTCGGGAGCTACACGCGGGAATTCCTTGCTGATGGCCGATGTGTCCTGCGCAATGGCGATGAGGTCATCTGGACGAAAAAGACCATCGCGAAAACCCCTGCATCCGTCACCCTCAGCGGCGGCCATCAGCACAAGTTGAATGGCGAGGTCCTGGAAATTGAAGGTCGTTACAAGGCGACACGCCGCAAGTAATCCGTAGGGCCACGGTGTTGGTTCTCCGGATCCTTTTTTTTCGGATATTTCCCTCCCGGTGTGATGCTGATGATCCTCGCCTGTTCTCCGGCGAAGGTTTCGGGAGGATGAGAGTTGCTTCCCCCTCCTCCGTCGATGTGCTAAATCAGGACTGACATGCAAATCCTCCACCCTAATCCCGGACTGCCTTCCCTCCTGCCTCAATCCATGAGGATCACCCGCGCAGCTTTTCTCCTCTTCTTCCTTTTCGCCTCTCCGCTGTACTCGGATCACCACAAGGGGAAGATCACGCACTCCTTCCTTGGCCTCGGAAAGGGCGCCCGGAGCTCAATCATTGGTGAGGACGGAAAAGTCTCATGGAAAATAGATCTTCCGGCCAGTGATGGCTGGGTTCTCCCCAATGGCAATGTCCTGCTGGCGGTTTATCCCTGCAAGGAATACCCGAAAGGCGGAGTTGCCGAAATCGAACGCGCATCCAACAGGACGGTGTTCTCCTACCAGGGGCAACAGAAGGAGATCAGCACCGTGCAACTTCTCCCCGATGGTTCCTTCCTCATCGCGGAGCTTGGACCCAAACCGCGAGCCCGGACCATCAACCGCAAAGGGGAGATCCTCCATGACATGCCTCTCTCCTGCCAGAAGCAGAACAGCCACATGCAGACCCGCATGTTGCGGCGACTCCCGAATGGCAACTATATCGCCCCTCACCTTCTCGATTTCGCGGTCAAGGAATACGACCCCGGGACCGGAAAGGTCCTGAAAACCTTTCCGACCGACGATCGGGGCCGGGAGAAGCGGGACTGGCCCTTTACCGCCATTCGGTTGACTGACGGCAACACCCTCATCGGCTGCACCAATGGGAACCGCGTGATCGAGGTGGATGGCGCCGGGAAAATTGTATGGAAAGTGGACAACGAGGACATCGGAGAGAAGCTCTTCGACGATGCCTGTGGAGTGCAGCGCCTTCCCAATGGAAACACGGTGATCACCAGTTACCATGCCACTGGTGATCGGGTGAAACTTACAGAAGTGACTCGTAATAAGAAGGTAGTGTGGAAATATAATGGTGGAAAACACGGCTTCCACCACTTCCAGATTCTCACCACCAACGGGAAGCCGCTCAAGGACAACACCATGAAGTAAGGCGGCGTGTCTCTGTCTCAGGGCCTCGCGCAGGCCGCACAGTCTTCACGAACTGCCGGCTATTGATTTTCCCCGCCCGGGACCCGGACTTGGGACGAAGGGTGTGAGTCTGCTTGGGTGGTGTGGTTCGCGCCGGTAGAGGTGGAGGGTGAAAAACCCGTTGTGGACCCTGATTTTTGGGTCCTTCCGGCAGGTTGCGAGAGAGGCCTCATGTGCAGGAGTGTGACGACTCCTCCTGTCTATGAACTCCCCGCGGCACTTTCCTCCTCAGTCGGCGCATCCTCCTCCCCCTCAGGGTCCCCGGCCTCAGGCCGTCAATTGCGACAGGGTGCCCGTGCTGTCGGCAAAGCGTTCCGTCTTCAGTCCCATGGCCTGTGCCTGGGTCAGCCAGAGGTTGGCCAGCGGTGTGCCGCCCTCGACTTTTTGATACTTGCCGTCCTCCTTGGGAACGGGGCCCGAGTTGGCGGAGAGGTTAATATGCTGGCCGGTGGCCAGTCGGCCGCCGCCGGAGCCGGCCACGATGATCGGCAGGGCACTGTACTGGTGCGTGGAACCATCCCCCAGGCCGGAACCATAGGTGAAAATCGTGTTGTCCAGCAGTGAAGTGCCGTTGGCCTCCCTGATAGTGTCCATTTTCTCCAGGAGGTAGGCAAACTGCTCCATGTGGAAGTGGTCGACCTTGAGCAGGTCCTCAATGTAATTGCCCTGGTTATGGGACATCCCGTGATGACTGCGCGGTTTTTCAAAGAGGCTCTCAAAGAGATATGGCGTGTCCCAGCGCTCGGGACCGACCATGAAGGTGGCGACATTGGTGAGGCCGGTCTGCAGGGCCACCACCATCAGGTCTCCCATCAGGCGGATGTATTCCCCCCGCGGCAAATGGGCCTCCGGGGGCTCCTCGATCCTGGCCTTGGCCAACTGGCCCCGCATTTTCTCGAGTTTTTCCGTCTGCTCCTCAATGGTGCGGATGGAGTCGAAATACTCGTTGAACTTCTGCTGGTCACTGTAGCCGAGCTGACGCCGGAGGGAACGGGCGTTCTCCAGCACGAGGTCGGTGATATTGCGGTAGGCCTTGATCTCCTTGGTCCCGAACAGGCGGCGGTAGGCCTTACGCGGGTCACGCAGGGAGGGTGCCACGTGCCCGGTTCCGTACCAGGAGATGTTGTCAAAATACATGGACTCCTTGTTGTCCTTGTGACTGTTGCAGCTGAATTCGAGGGTTCGGAACGGGGTGTTCTCCCCGGTCGTGTCAGCGATGACATGATCAAGGCTGCGGGCGAGCGGATAGGGGGACTGGGTCACCGCGAACGCACTGGCACTGGTGAGGAAGCAGGAGGCGCACTGCGCGTGCACATCCGTGCCCGGTTGGAAGGTCCGGTCCATCCCGGTGATCAGGGTGACCTTCTCCCTCATCTTCTCGAGGGGCTTCATGGTGGGCGTCAGGTCGAGGGGACGGGCTCCCACCGGGATCTGCGTGACGCCCTCCGCCATCTCCTTGCGGCTACCGGTAAACTTCGGGATTCCCGCTGCTGCCTCCCCGGGAAAGAACCCGCGGCGCACCACCCCGATGGGCACATAAAACCATGCAATGCGCCGGGCGGGTTCCGCGACGGCGGCCTCCCTGCCAAAACTCTCCATCCACGGCAGGGCCAGGGTGGCTCCACCCATGCCACGCAGGAAGGATCGTCTTGAAGCAGGTCTCACTGTTTTCCCGTTATAGCAGGATTTGGTTCGCTGGATGAGGACGTTTTTCGCGAAATCGCACTCGATCTGCTCACGAACGGGGCACTCTGCGTCACTCCCTCGATCAGGGTCCTGATCCTGTAATCAGCCGAAATCGTCTGCTCCACCATGTCGTCGAGAGCGGGCGAGTCCGCCGGGGTAATCTCACGCCCGAGGGCGAAGGAAAGCAGGTGCTCGGCAAAAGCCCGGGTGAACCTGTCCTTCTCTTCCAGGATCGCCTGCTTGAACTCCACCACGTTGCCGAACCTGTGCTTGCGGAAAAGTGTCCCCGAGGCATCGACCTCCCGGCCGTTTTCATATTTCTCCCGCCAACGCCCAACGGGATCGAAATTCTCAAAGGCAAAACCCAGGGGATCGAGCTGGGCATGGCAGCCCGCACAATCAGCACGTTCGCGGTGGACCGCAAAACGCTCCCGCAGGGTCAGGTCCTCCCCTCCCTCCTCCTTCCGGCCCAGGGGTGGCACATCCGCGGGCGGAGGATCGGGCGGATCATTGAAAATCACCCCGGCAATCCAAGCCCCCCGGGTGATGGGCTTGGTCTCACTCGGCCCGGAGGTCATCGTCATCACCGCCGCGTTGGTGATCACGCCCCCGTGCCGCTTATCGGACACCGGTTGACGCTTGAAGTTCAGGGTCACCGGCCCGCCAAGCCTCTCCTTGGTCGGTTCCCCGTGCCACTTGCGCAGGCGGGGTGTCCGGTAGGTGTAGTCCGCGTCAATGAACTCAAGGATGGAGCGGTTCTCGATCAACACCGTCTCAAACAACAGGAGCGGCTCCATCATCATGTCCATGCTGGTCCGGTAATTGGGGGGCGAGTAATAAAAGTCCCGGTAGATCGTTTCATCCGGAAGCGATGAAATGATACGCTCCAGCTGCAGCCACTGGGCCGGGAAGCTGTCGCAGAAGCGCTTGAGCTTCCGGTCGAGCAGCATCCGCTTGACCTGCCCCGCCAGTACCTCCGGTTCAACCAGTTTGCCACTGCCCGCCAGTTCCAGGAGCTTGTCATCCGGAATACTGCCCCACAGGAAGAACGACAGGCGGGAGGCCAGCCCGTAACCGTCCAGCAGCTCGACGTCACCACCTTCGGAAGGCTTATCGTAGAGATAGAGGAACTGTGGTGAGGCCAGCACCGCCGAAACCGCTTCCATCATGGCCTCGGGAAATGCCTTGCCGGACTTGAGCTGCCCCATCACGTGCCCGACGTAGCTCTCCAGCAGGCCCTTCTCCACCGGTTGACGGAAGGCCCGGCCCAGGAAAATCCGCAGCCGCTTGCGCACCTCGCTCTCCAGCTCCGCGTTCCTGCCGGGAGGAACAAAAAACTCCTGCCAGATCCCCACCGTCCGCTTGTCGAAGTTCGGGCTCTGCACGATGCGCCGGCTGAGCTTGAAGAAGGCCTCCATCAGCATGGGCGAGAGCGTCAGGTGATCGGCGCGGTTATCGAAACCGTGCTCCGCGCGCAGGTCCTGCGGAAAGGGTCCCACTCCCGCCAGGCGGGGCTCAATGAGGGCGGATTTGCCAAGCTGGCGGCTGCTGACCACCACTTGATCGGGCATCTTGCCGGTTTCCGGACGGAAATATCCGGAGCGGTCGCGCATCATCTTCTCCGGGAGGGGAAAGACCACGACCTTCAGCTTCAGCAGGTCCATGACCGCATTGTTATACTGGAAACGGTTCATCCTGCGGATGGGCGTGGGCGCGTAGCCCTTTCCCGCCCTCGCTCCGGCGTGAAGGAGCTTGCGCAGTTCCAGCACCAGTTGATCGCGCACCCCGGGCTTGAGTTCCGGTTCCTTCTCCGGTGGCATCTCATGTTCATCAAGCGCATCAATGATCGTCTCCAGCCGCTCAAGGTCGGAGACCAGGTCCGCGACCCCTCCAATCCTGAGCAGGTTCATCTTGCCCTTCACCTTGCCCTCCTTGCCATGACACTTGACACAGCTTTGCTGGAACACCGGTCGCAACACCTCTGTAAACACCCCGTCATCAGCCGCTTCCATATCCGCCGGATGCCAGGCAGCCAGCGACAGGACCCACCAAAAATATCGCTGTCGATTCATCATGCGGCCCTGCTATGCTTGCACCTCGAACGAGCTCCTTCAACAGCTTACGCGCGAAATCCAGCACATGAGGGCATTCATCTCAGCAATAACAACCCTCTCTGTTTTTTCCTGTGCTGATATACATGCCGGGCCCCAGCCTCCCGCCCTGGCCCTTGAAGTCGAACAGTTAACTTCAGGCACCCGCCACCATTTTTTCGGCTATATCGGCCAGTGCCAGACCATCCCGTGGAATGCCGGCGGCCGCTATATTCTCTGTCTCCAGATTGACCGGATCGATCGCATGCCCCTTCCCCGAGAGGCGGCCACGGTTTGCGTCATTGATACCAGGCAGGAGAACCGGGTCATTGAGCTCGATAAAACCCACGGCTGGAACCCCCAGCAGGGCACCATGTTTTACTGGCACCCCAAGGAGGCCGAGACCCAGTTTTTCTTCAATGACCGCGACCCTGAAACCGGCAGGGTCTTTACCGTGCTGTATGACCTGAAGAACAAAAAACGCCTCCGTGAATATCGCTACAAGGACACCCCCATAGGCAATGGGGGTGTCAGTGCTGATGGGACCTTCTTCATGGGCCTCAGCTATGGACGACTGGCGCGCCTCAGGCTGGTGACCGGTTACCCGGATGCCCTGGACTGGTCCAAGGGGGAAATCGCACCGGCCAATGACGGGATCTTCAGGGTGGATATCAAGACCGGGGGGAAAACTCTCCTGGTCTCCTATAAGGATCTCCATGAACTGCTCCTGGAGAAAAATCCCAAATTGAATCACAGCGGCCTGTTCATCAACCACACGCTGCTCAATCGACCGGGCACCCGGCTCTACTTCTTTGTGCGCGGGGGCTGGAGCGGAAAGAAAGGTGACAAGATCAATATCCCCTGCTCCATCCACACCGACGGTTCTGGCTTAACTTTGCACCAAACACATATTGGCGGTCATCCCGAATGGGATCTGGGCAATATCCTGATAGGCAGAAAGGGCAGGGATCAGGTTCGCTATGACGTGGATCGGAAGAAGGTCGTGGGGAGAATGGGCTCCCCCGTATTATTCCCAAACCCGGAAGGCGATATCGCGCTCTCTCCTGATGGCGAAATGTTTGTCAATGGCTACAAGAAGGGGAGCAAAAACCACTACACGGTTTTCCGCAGAACTGACGGGGCCTTTGGCCGGAGCAAGGGGTTGAACAAGGGTGCTTTCAGCGGTGATATCCGCATTGATCCTGCGCCGCGCTGGAACCGCAGCAATGACGCAATCCTGGTGCCGGGCCTTGCTGAGAATGAAACCCGGCAGATATTCCTGATACGCGTTCTACAGGCCAAATAATTTCCTGTTCAATGATCGGCTCAAGGAGATTACTCCCGGCCCTCACTGCTTCCTGGTGTTGGCTCGGCTTGAGGGGTGTTGCGTGGCGCTCCTGCATGAGGTATGAAAAGGAAGACAGGATGAACTTCACGATGACTAAACTCCGAACGCTCGCTGTTTGTGGGATGGTGTTATTCGCCGGTGAGGATGCAACTGGCGAAATCATAACGAATTTGCCGCAGGCGTTGAAGACTGCCGGGGAGCAAGACAAACCCATCTTTATCTACTTATTTGACTCCTTCTGAGGCAGCTATTGCCGGGTTCTTGAAGGGGACCTGGCTGCGGACCGGGAGTTCGCGAAACTGACTAAGGAGTTCATTGTCGTACACTTGGACACCAAAAATGGGCGAGCCCCGTTCGTGACACAACTCAAGGTGAAACGTAATCAAGTTTATGTGATAGCGCTCAAGCCGAACGGGCACGAGCTCGCCCGTCTTGAGAACCCTCGGACACTGGAGAAAATCATTCTTCTTCTTGAGAAAGCCCTTCTCTGAAGCCTGCAGGCTCGCGCTACTTCTCAGGGGGGAGCGATGCAGCCTCCATAATGACCTTGTAAAAGGGAACCTGGTGAGTCCCCGTTAGGGGCTCGAATGGCCCGGGGTTGAAAGTAGAGCACCAAGTGCACAAACCAGTCAGGGTTAAGATCTGAAACTCCCGCGGCCCGATGATCAGCCCCGGGAATAGGCTTTACACGATAAACCCCTCCGGCAATGACCTAGGCAGATTATCCCTTTCCATCCCATGCTGCAGCCCATCCCCATTCTGTTCCTCGCCTTTCTGCTGGCCGTCATTTCCCCTGCGGTTGCCGAGCTTCCAGCCCTCTCCAAGGCTGGAACCCCCGAGGATTCGGGCGCTGGCTCCGCCTTCACAGGCCAATTGATTCAACACTCTTCAAAGCCTTTGAGCATGGCTCTCTGGCCAACCGGAAAGGCTCCTGATGGGGACGGCACCTTTGATCAGGGGAATGCCACCATTACGGTACACAAACCCGTTCATCCCAATGGAGCCGCGGCCCTCATCTGCCCAGGAGGGGGCTATGGCGGAGTGGTCATCGACCCGGAAGGGCATGGGATCGCGAAGTGGCTCAACACCCACGGCATCACCGGGATCGTGCTGCAATACCGACTACCGAGGGGACGCTCATCCGTCCCTCTTCTTGACGCCCAACGGGCCCTCCGTATCGTGCGCGACCGCGGTGTAAGGGAGTGGCACTGTGACCCCAAACGGCTCGGGGTCATAGGATTCTCTGCCGGTGGCCATCTCGCATCCACCGTCGCTACCCACTTCGACGAGGGGAATCCTGGAGCCACATCCCCCATCGACCGCCAGAGTAGTCGCCCTAATTTTGCGATCCTTGTCTACCCGGTGATCACCATGGGCGCACAGACTCACGGGGGGTCCCGTCGCAATCTCCTGGGAGCTTCTCCGAGTGAAGAACTGGTTGCTCTCTACTCCAACGAGATACAGGTCACCTCCAAGACATGTCCATGCTACCTCGCGCATGCCAGGGACGACCGCCTCGTGTCTCCGGAAAACAGCCGTCTTTTTCACGCTGCCCTGCAGATCTCCAAGGTCCCTTCCGAATACCTGGAACTTCCTTCCGGTGGTCATGGCCTGAACGGCTACAAGGGCCCGATGTGGGATGCGTGGCAGGCAGGTTCACTCGCCTGGTTGCGGAAGATGAAGATCATTTCCGCTGCAGAGTGATTCTCGATGGGGTTTGCGGTAACGCCTCGGATTTAGGTCGTATTAAGGATCATTGGGATTAAGGATTTTCTCCGTGCTCGGTTTGGGTAGGTGTTCCCTTGCGCAGAGCGCATGAGAGGGGGGCGACCACCCATGAGCCCGTTTGACACAGAACAGGGCGCAAGGATGGCAGTGAGATCGCCGTGCAGCGGCATTGCTATCTTGGTAGGCGATTCAACCGAATCTGATTTTTCTTCCCCGGATCCCGCCTAGAATCGGCCCATGGCTGGCCGTATTGCTATTCTCTATTTTGTCGTTTTCTCCGCTCTGGCCGCCGCCGATCGCCCCAACATCGTCTTCGCGATCGCCGACGACTGGGGTTGGCCCCACGCCAGCATCTATGGGAATGACAATGTCTGCCAGACGCCCACCTTCGATGCCATTGCCAGGAATGGGATCCTCTTTCACCACGCCTATATTTCCTCTCCCTCCTGCACTCCCTCCCGCAATGCCATCCTGACCGGCCAATACCATTGGCGACTCGGAGGTGGAGGCAACCTCTGGAGTGTTCTCGACACCAGACATCAGACTTATCCCCACCTTCTCGAGGACAAGGGCTACTTCACGGGTAGCTGGCGCAAGTCCTGGGGTCCAGGCAATGCCTCCAACTGGAAACGCTACCCCTCCGGGAAGCGCTTCAAGAACCCCGAGGCCTTTCTAGATGAATGGAGGGAGCAGGATGAAGGAAACCCCTTCTGCTTCTGGTTCGGTGCCAGTGATCCCCACCGGGGCTACAAATTGCACTCGGGCAGGGAGAGTGGAATGAATCTCAGCGACATCAGACTCTTCAAGCACTACCCGGACAGCCCGGAGATTCGCGGAGACGTCGCCGACTATTACTTTGAGGTGCAGCGCTTCGATCGTGAACTCGGACAGTTTCTCGCCAGGCTCAAGGCGCTGAAGGTTCTTGAAAATACCATTGTTGTAGTCACCGGAGATCACGGCATGCCCTTCCCTCGCTGCAAATCCAACCTCTACGATTCTGGCGCGCGTGTGCCATTGGCAATCCAATGGCCCAAGGTGATCAAAAGGGGTCGCGTGGTCGACGACTTCGTAAGCACTACCGATCTCGCTCCGACCTTCCTTGAAGCTGCCGGACTGGACCCCCTCGAAGCCATGACTGGACGCAGCTTGATGCCGATTTTCAGGGACCCTGGAAGCGGGAGGATCCAACCGGGGATTCGAGATCATGTGATCATGGGCAAGGAGCGCCACGTTCTCGCTCAGGAGGCTCCCGACACCGGAGGCACTCCCATGCGTGCCATCCGCACTTACGATCACCTCTTCATCCGGAATTTTCGGCCCGACCGCTGGCCCGCCGGGACTCCGAATCACAAAATCGCCACGATCCCGGGTGCATGGCTTGCGGACTGCGATAATGGGCCGACCAAGACTCATATGGTCGACAATAAGGACAAGAACGAAGAATACCGGATGAAATACGATCTCTCCTTTTCCAAACGGCCGGCCCTTGAACTCTACGACCTCAGGAAAGATCCGGATCAACTGCACAATATTGCGGGCAGCCCCGAAAGCTCAGAAGTCCTGAACCAACTGAAGGACACGCTTGAGAGCACCCTCAAAGCGACTCACGACCCAAGGATGCTTGGCAAAGGCGCAGAGGCGTTCGACAGGCCCAAGTACCTTGGCGGTGCACCCAAGTTCCCTGCGGTGAGAAAAAACCGCAAAAAACGCTCCCAATAAGCTCTACCTGAGTGGGATGCGCTGAATGGAAGCTTCAATTCGCAGAAACTCCCGGGGAGCCTCCGCAATAGGACGGGCGCTGCGCCAGGTGATGATCGAAGTGCCATCTGCATTCGGGACCTCGCTCACCAGGACCACGCGCTCCGGGGCGCTCGACCAGTCGACGAGGTTCCCGCTGATCTGCGCCATGAGGGTCACGTCGTCGGCCCCCAGCATCCGCCGGGCACTGATGGTGAGGTAGTTGTCAAAGGTGCCCTCCACTTCGAGGTTCATGACGGAAGCGGCAGGAACCAATTCGGACTCGGCGGTGGCGGGATCGCCACCCAGGGCGTGTTCGAGGAGAGCCATCAGGCCATCTTGATCGTCGTCCCGGTGGGGATCGCCGGTGAACTCAGGAAGGGCATCGGAACTGCCTGGATTACCGTCCGGCAGGGCGCTGCTGCGCCAGTTGACGGCGAGGCTGTGATCGGGGAGCGATTCGGGTGCCCTCAGGACCAGCGAGTAGCCCGTGCCGTCGGCGCTGCGTGGCCAGGGTCGGTTGTCGCGATAGCTGAAATCCCGGATGATGCTGTCTGCGCCCAGGGAGAGCGTCACGCGTTCACCGGCATTACTCAGATTGTTGGAGGCGGAGAGACGATATTCACCTGCCACGGGAAGATTGGCACCGTAGTGCGCTTCGAAGACGGTCTGGTTGCGTACTACCAGGGCACTGCTGCCAGCCGCCAGACTTGTGATGCTCGAGCCCGCAAAGGAGAACTCAATCCCGTTGCTGAAACGCACGTCTGAGAGATCAAGGGTGGACGGCCCCACGTTTCGCACTTCAATGAACTCGAGTTCCTGATTATCATCGGCGGGATTGTACATCATCTCGCTGATTACGAGACCGGTCAGGTAGGGTTGGAGATCGGGATTCGCGGTGGTGAATTCCAAGGGGGCGGACCAATGACTCCAGCGCCCGTCGTCACCCCGGTGTCTCACCCGGGCACGATAGCGGCGACCGACTTGTACTGCGACAGCGGGCACCGCGATCTCGTCTTGAAAGACATTTAATTCGCCCGAGCTCCAGGTGGCCTCGATCTCATAGCGCCACGGTTCGCCTTCCTCGAAACCAGGCACGTCCGGATGACGGACCTCACCGATGCGCCATTCCATGGCCGCAAATGACGCGCCCCCATCTCCGGGTGCAAAGGCGTTGCTCCTGAGTCGCAGCCCAACCGCTGGGAAGCCGTTCGATCCGGTGTAGGAGATGACGGGTCTCTCCGGAATGCGGGAATCCTGCGTCATGTCGCGGAGTCGCCCCCCGCCAAATCCCCGTGACACAATGAACTTCTTCACCCAGTCCACCATGCCCGGGAAGTCTCCGGAAATGAGGGTGCGTCTCTTGGTGGGGAAGCGTGTCGAGGTGTAGGGATTCATGAAGAAGTAGGCTTTCGAATTGGGACTCGATCCCTCGACCCGTCTTGTCTGCGGATCTCCATTCCAACGGGCAGCGTCCAATTCCGCCATGCCGAGATTTCCGTCAGAGCTGCCCAGAACGCTGGCCAGTTCGTCGACAAGAATCCATCCCTGGTCGTTATTGAGTAGAAGATCCTGCAACTCCCGGGCCCGGTTTTGAAAGCGAATGTTGATCTCGGGATGAGTGAGGGCCTTGCGGAATTGCTCGAGGGTGGCGGGGCTTTGCACCGCGTTTGGTCCCCAGCGGTCGAACTCTTCGTAGAGGAGGTCAACGTCCCACGGGATCATGGTCCACCGCCGTTTGGTGGGGTCGTGGTAGAGGATGGAGTTTTCCTTGTCGCGCAGGTCGGAGTGATTGACCGCTTCCAGAATCGCCCGATAGGAAAAGTAGCTCTCCAGGTCCACCGTGCGATTCCACCAGGCCACCGGTTGCACCGGATTAGAGCGATTGTATCCCCGGGAAGTGGCTCCATAAAATGTGAAGAGATCACTGCGGTTGGACGGCTGGCGGTAAGCCTGATTGACGATGTTGCTCGAGCCAAAGTGCATATTGAAGGTATTCCCATCGGGTAACCCGCGCTCGTCGAGAAAGCGGCGATCCGTTTGCTCAAGGGCGAGATAGAGGCCCCAGTTGTCGCCTTCGAACTGATTTCCCCGGGTCGTTTCCCGCGCCCCGTCGATGATACGAAGATGGAAGTAGTTGGTGTTGGCGGCGGGGATGCCGGCCATGCGCCAGAGCCGGAAGGCCAGCGCTTCATCCAGTCCCGCTGCCCCGCGATTGGCGGGGTTCCAAGGACTGGAGAGAGCGCTCCAGTTCAGGGTTCGCACTTTTTCCCGGTAGGGGCGCCCGTAGTCGTCGCGCCCCTGGAAGAGGTGTCCGCGATTGAAACGCAGCTTCCACTTGTTCTTTCCGGTGTTGTAGGTCGAGCCATGACCGCGAACACGGTAGCGCATGTGATCATAAACCACACCGTCGTAGACCAGGGCCCCTTCGAAGCGGTAGACCTTGTCGTTGAAGGAGCGGTTGTACTGGGACGCGCTCACGTCCTCAGCATTCGCGATGAGATGGTAGGTCGGAAGGTGGTTCATTGCCTCCGCACTGAAATCGAGAACGGGAGTTTCGCCCGGAATGATGGCTCCCCGCCAACCCGGAACGCCATTGTAGACGAAGTAGGCAAAGTTGACGGAGGGGTCGCTGGGCAGCGGAAGCCTCACGGTTGCCCCGAAGGAATCTTCAGCCACGATGCGGTAGCGAATAAGTTGACGGTGGCGCTGGAGGTCGGCGGGCAGGGTCGCCTGATAGGTGCTCTGGCCAGTGGGAAGGAGTGACATGGGCAGCCTATCCCAGCTTGTCTCAAAGGTAGCGTCGCTGAGGCGAAGGTAGCGCCCCGGCAGCACGGTCTGGTATTCCAGCGTGACCGAGGCCACCCCATCGGGATCAGTGACCTTACAGCTGACCACCACTTCCTCCCCGCTGGCGGGGGCGAGAGGCAGGTGATTGACCTGGCGCACCTGTGGTGGGGTGTCGACCGAGAAGACGGCGTTGAGTGCTCCCGGCGTAGGTGGAGCGGCTCGCCAACTGCCCGCCAAATCATTGTCCTGGCCGGGATGGAGCAGTTGGATTGAGGGATAGGGATTGTCGCCCGCCACGGGCCAGGGTGCGCCCACGGCGTAATTCACCCTGTCGATGGGTTCATCGAGATTATTACGCAGCTCCACGGTTTCCCCGCTGTTGCTGAGCCGGCCCAGGAAGGGCGCGTGGACCGGAACCCCGCTGAACTCCGCCTCGAAGAAGGACGCATCCAGGGCCACCACGAGGTAGCGGTCAGGCGCCAGTTCGGTGTTGGCAGGGAAGGCGTAATCCACCGCCCCGGTCAGGCGCCATCCGGTGAGACTCACTGTTCGCGCTCCTGCGTTGTAGAGCTCGAGGAACTCGGCCGGTGCGGTGTCTGAGGAGGGGTCGTAGTGGATCTCGTTGATCACGATCCCCGTGCCTTGTTGGCCCTGGCCGTTGGGTTGGCCGGGAGTTGGGTTGGAGAAGTAGAGACGTTCGAAGCGGGAAAAAGCGGCGGAGAGTTGGGGAGCAACGAGCAAGTCCGAATCGCCTGCATGCAGGTTCATCCCCTGGACGGCGAGAACGTTGTCGCCAATCGTCAAGGCGGTCGAGGGCAGCACGATGGTCTCCACCGCATTCCCTGCAGCGCTGGCGGCATTGTTCCAAGCGGGATCGGTGGAGGCGTTGCGCGAAGTGAGCAACTGTCCGTTGAGCCAGGCGCTGAATCCATCGTCGTAGGCAATTTCGAGAGTGAGAGTGGTAGCGAGCTCCGGTCCGGCGTAGGAAAAGGGGATCCGCAGCAGAGCAGAGGCGTTCTGGCCATGCATCTCGGGTTCCAGATCGGTCCGAATCAGGCTGTCGCCGACGGCCGCAAAGGTGAAGGTGCCTGCCCCGTAGCGGGCCGGTCCGCCCCCGTCCTCGCTATCCGGCCAGGCCCCGCCCGCAGAGCCGAAGCGGCTGGAGCCCACGAACTGGATCAGACCCCCTCCGTCGTTGGAGGTGGTAAAGTCCCCGTTGCCGCCCGAGTTGCCATTGCGTTCATCACCTCCGTAGCCGTGGGCCACGATGGTGTAGGGGCCCGGTTCCAGCGTGAGCGGGGACGAAAGGGACTTGAAGCGATGGCCCGCTTCGAGGGTTCCGGGGCTGCCGGAAGTGAAGGTTTCGCTGGCCAGCACGATGCCGCTACCGTTGCCGTCCCGCGACCAAAGCTCGGCCGTAATGGTGCGGTTGAGCCCGTCCGAATCGTCATCGAAGACCCCGAGTTTTTTCACCGAGATCGATTCGAGCACAGCGAAGTCCATCCCCAGTCCTCCACGGAATACCTGGGTGCCGGAAGTCCCATCCGCCACGCTGTAGGCGATGGTGGCTTCCCCTCCTCCCCCGCCGATCACCGCGCCGCCCCCGGTATTGAAGCCCACGCCCAGTTGCACGGGGGTCCAGGAGTTTTCATTGAAGGGTCCCCCGCCCCGCCAGGAGTCGTCAACCGGGCCGGAGGGAACGAGCAGGAGGGCCTGGGCGTCGTCCTCGACCAGGATAGTGGTTACGGCTGCCGGACCCAGTCCCACTCCGTAGGAGAGGTCGAGTTCCTGGGGGGGATAGGGCGAGAAGCGGCTTGCCAGCGTGGCGCCGTCCGGGGCCACCAGGGCCAGGAACTCTCCGCTTTGATTAAGAGCGAAGTTGGTGTGGAGCGGTCTGCCAGGTCGGTGGCGGTTCTTGCCCGACGCGAAGACGACCAGCGACTGCCCTCCTGCCAGTGAGGCGGGACCGGGGAACGTCCACTTGGTGAGATTGGTCTCATCGTCGGTGAGGTGCCAGCCGGCGAGATCGACCGGCTCCGTTCCGCTGTTGGTAATCTCGATCCAGTCCGGAAACTCGCCGTCCTCATCGGCCAGGGTGGAGCCATTGTCCGCCATGAACTCGGAGATGAAGGGATTGGCCAAAAGCGGTGCTGCCCCGAATAGCAGGCAAGCTACGATTCGGGTCGCCACCAATTGAGGGACTCGACAGAAGAGCAGACGGAAGGGAGGGTGCATCAGGGGGACCGGGGAAGCATAGACTGCTTTCCCGAAAATTCCAACAGACACCGCACGGCAAACTTGTGAATGCCTGTGGACTTCACCGCCTGGCAAGGTTTGTTGATTGTTTGGTCAGTCGAGATCTACTCGGCACTCACGCTGACGTTGTCAATGGAGAGCCCGCTGAAGGTGTCCTCGCTGTTGTCGCTGATAAAATTGATTTCGATGATGATGCTCTCCCCGAGGGCTTCTGGTGCCACCGGGATGACCAGGTTGGTCCAGTCACCGTCGAAGAAAGTCATGTCGATGGGGTGCTCGAACCCCAGCTGGGTGAGGCCGGTTGCGTCCAGAAAGCGCACCGAGGCGGTGTCGGCGAAGCCATCGGCGTCCCTGAAGGCGTCGAGGGACAATTCGGCGGCCGGAATACCGGTCAAATCAATAACCGGCGAGCGCAGGGCGATGTCGGAATCCGGTCCGTAGTCGCCCTGGTTGGTGGACCAGGCATTGGCGGAGCCATCGGCGCCGGTGAGGGGTCCAGTGCTGCCGCCGGGGGTGCCGCGCTCCCAGTTGGTATTGCCGTTGGCATCGTTCACGATCGCGGTCCACCCTTTGTCAGTCTCAAAATCATCTTCGAAAAGAGGCGGACCGTCCCTCTCGACCAGCACGAAGTAGCGTTTCTCGTCGGGGGGGCGAAGGGAGGTCTCGACGTTCAAGGGAGGGGTCCCGGCAATATCTCCGCGGAAGAGGGGCCAGCCTGCTGCCGGGTTATCGGAGAGATCGGTGTTGCTTAATATGTCGTAGACCTTCCCTAATCTGCTCTCCCACTCGAAGATGAGATCGTCACCGCTCGAGGAAATTCGCCAGAACAATTTAGGCGGCGGCTCAGTTCGGAAGGCAAAGGTTCCCGCCGCATAGCGCACCGGCGGTCCGCCATCAACATTTTGTGGGAATCCAACGGCGCCACCAATTCCACCGCCCCCATAACGGGCACCGCCCACGAACTCGATGCGTCCGCCCCCATCATTGATGGGCTTGAGGTCTGGTCCAGGACCAGCGGTATTCCCGTTCGGCTCACCCGCCCCATAGCCCCGACCGACAATTGTGTAGGCGCCCGGCTCGAGGACGAGCGGGATGGGGAGAGATTTGATCCGGTTCGAATGGTGCAACAGCCCGGGTGCCCCCGGGACGAAGGAGAGGGATGCCAGCAGCGACGTCCCCAGGTTGTTGTCGTCCCGCACCCAGAGCTCGGAGGTGAGTTCCCGGTTGAGACCATCCGCCCCACTGTCGAATACGCCCAGCGCGGTGACTTCGATCGCCTCGCCGATCACGAGGAAGTCGTGTCCCAGTCCTTCGGTAAAATTCTGCGTTCCGACGCCCGGCTCCAGGTAGTCGATCGCCAGCATGCCCTGGAAGGAAAGCGACGGACCGCTGTTCGGATCATTCGGGTCAAAGCCCGCGGCGACCTCCTCGCCGTCTGCAAACCCGTCATCGTCGGTATTGGAATCATTGGGATCGGATCCGGTGTCCCCTGTTTGCGGAACGTCTGGATCTTGCAAATCACCGGTCCAACTCGTGAAGGAGCGGGTATTGGTTTCAACGCTGTCCCACAGGCCATCGCCGTCGCTATCCCTCTCGGTTGGATCGGTCATGGTAGTGCTGACCTCTTCCCCATCGGTCAGGTCATCACCATCCGTGTCCCGCTCGGTGGGATCGGTGTTGTTCTCAAACTCCTCCGTGTTGATCAGACCATCGCCATCGCCGTCATCATCGGCATCGTCAGGATCACTGGGATTCAACCCGAAGGTCTCTTCCCAGGCATCAGGCAACCCATCCCCATCGGTGTCCTCGCTCAGGAATTCAAAGGTGCCGGCAAAGTAGCGATTGGCCGGGCCGCCATCAGCATTCGGCGCCAGGGTCAGGGGGTCATCTCCGCCCCAGCGGGCTCCTCCCACGAAGGTGATCAAGCCGTTGCCGTCATCGATCGTTGAGACCTGCCCGTTGCCGTTGCCTTCCTGACCGTAGCCCTGCGCCGTGATGGAACCCTGAAAACCATTGGGTAATACCAGGGGCGTGGTGAGGGCGAGAAAGCGGCTCCCGTCCACAACGTCGCCGGCGTCACCGGAGAACGAAAGGGTTTCTCCCACCACGAGGCCGGTGGCGCGGTCCACGATTCCCACAATGATCGTACCCAGAATTCCATCCTGCCCGGAGTCGAAGGCACCCAGACGCGTGACGATAATCCCGTCCGACCCGATGACATCGAAATCCATTCCCAGCAATCCATTGTGGTGCTGATTGAACGTCGCTCCAGCGGGGACGGTAAGCGCGATGGCAGCAGTCAGTTGGGATGACGGCGGACCGTTGTCCGGATCATTCGGGTCAAAGCCCGCGGCGACCTCCGCGCCGTCTGCAAACCCGTCATCGTCGGTATTGGAATCATTGGGATCGGATCCGGTGTCCCCTGTTTGGGGAACGTCTGGATCTTGCAAATCACCGGTCCAACTCGTGAAGGAGCGGGTATTGGTTTCAACGCTGTCCCACAGGCCATCGCCGTCGCTATCCCTCTTGGTTGGATCGGTCATGGTAGTGCTGACCTCCTCCCCATCGGCCAGGTCATCACCATCTGTGTCTCGCTCGGTGGGATCGGTGTTGTTCTCAAACTCCTCGGTGTTGTTCAGACCATCGCTATCGCCGTCATCATCGGCATCGTCAGGATCACTGGGATTCAACCCGAAGGTCTCTTCCCAGGCATCAGGCAACCCATCCCCATCGAGGTCCTCGCTCAGGTCCTCGCTCAGGAATTCAAAGGTGCCGGCAAAGTAGCGATTGGCCGGGCCGCCATCAGCATTCGGCGCCAGGGTCAGGGGGTCATCTCCGCCCCAGCGGGCTCCTCCCACGAACGTGATCAAGCCGTCGCCGTCATCGATCGTTGAGACCTGCCCGTTGCCGTTGCCTTCCTGACCGTAGCCTTGCGCCGTGATGGAACCCTGAAAGCCATTGGGTAATACCAGGGGCGTGGTGAGGGCGAGAAAGCGGCTCCCGTCGACAACGTCGCCGGCGTCCCCGGAGAACGTAAGGACTTCTCCTACCACGAGCCCTGTGGCGCGGTCCACGATTCCCACCTTGATCGTCCCGAGAATTCCATCCTGCCCCGAGTCGAAGGCACCCAGACGCGTGACGATAATCCCGTCCGGCCCGGTGACATCGAAATCCATTCCCAGCAATCCATTGTGGTGCTGATTGAATGTCGCTCCAGTGGGGACGGTGAGTGCGATGGCAGCAATCAGTTGGGCTGAGGCGCTGAGCAGAATCGCTGCGCAGCTGATCATCGGCAAAGTGAGTTTCATTGACCAATCCTGTCTGTCCTCCAAAAATGCGTCGAGTTGAAACGAGCAAATACCGAACGATAACGTAGCGTTGAATCGCGAATATCAGGGGTGGCAAACCAAATCCGATTCGTTCTTAGTCCGGACGTTCCTTGAGGGTGAGAACCACTCCTGCCGGGATCGGGGTCATGATCTTGGTGGTCTTCCCCGAAGGCCAGGTGACCCGAAGTGATTCCGCAGCGGGCGCCTCACCAATCCCGACCGTCAGGGTGGCGCTGTTCTGGGCGGCATAGCCTTCTCCCAGTTGCCGAACGCGCCGCAGCGTGCGAGAGCCGGTCGCGATTTCGACCACCGCGCCCACCGCGTCACGATTGCTCCATGCCATGGACCGCTCGCCAGCTCGCGCCCCACCGAGCAGGCGAATTTTGAGATGATTGTTCTTGGACCGCTCGCCCATCCGATTTCGGTAGAGATTCAGCAGGGGGTGATTCGAGTTGACCAGCGCGATATCCGTCCAGCCGTCCTGGTCGTAGTCGAGAGCACACCAGCTTCGACCGTCCGCGATGTTGTCGGCCCCGGAGACGCCAGAGAGGTCTGAAAAGGTCTTCCCGCCGACATTCAGATAAAACTTGTTGTGCTCGTAACCGCTGTAGGAATGCCGGTGGTAATCCGGACCATTGTAGAAATCTGTTCGATTGAGGGCAGGCGCGTGGGCCCCGGTATTGGGATCGGTCGTCCAAGTCTTTTCGGCGCGAAAATCCGGAGGCAGTGAACTGTCGGAGCGCACGACCGAGCGCCAGAGGCAACTTCACAAATCGACTCCGATATCCTCCCCCGGTGGTGGCGTGTAGAAGCCGCTGGAAACATAGAGGTCGAGGTGGCCGTCGTTGTCGAAATCGCAGAATTGTCCGCCCCACGACCAGCCGGCGTCGTGGACGGGGACGGGCTTGTCGTCGGCTCCCGAGACGCGCTCCAGGGTTCCATCTCCGCGATTGCGGTAGAGGAAGTTGCCGCCAGAGATGGCGGAGAATCGGCGGTCGAGCCCGGGGATTCGGCCGGTGATGCGGCGGCCCGCCTTCGAGTACATGTTGGAGACATAGACATCGTCCCACCCATCGCCGTCATAGTCACCCCAGGCCGCCCCCATCGCGAAGCCCATGCCGTCAAGCCCGATCTCGCTGGCAACCTCGCTGAATCCCTCGGCCCCATCGTTTCGAAAGAAGTGATCGGGAGCGAAGTCATTGGCGACGTAGAGATCCTGGTCGCCATCCTGATCGAAATCACTCCAGGCCGCATGGAAGCTGTTGCGGTAGCCGAGGAGCGTTGCGGCATCCGGTGCGATCTCAAAGTGCGTTCCTCGTCCCAGGAGCAGAACGTTGGGAGGGCCCACCTGAGAGAGATAGCTGTGCGCGCCTGCCCGCCGGCGGACGACTTCGGCGGCTTGCTCGGCGGGAAGGAAGCGCCGGGCCCACTCCAGGCTGCTCCGGTCCGGCAACCCGGAGGTCCGGGAACTGATGTCAAGCGGACTGTAAGTGCAAATATAGAGATCCAACAGACCATCATTGTTGAAATCGGCGGCAGAGGCAGAGGTGACCAACCAGGGCAGAGAACCGTTCGATACCGGCTTGGGATGAGGCTCAAAGCGTCCCCCCACATTCACCAGGAAGAGACTTCGTTCCAGGCTGCGGCCGAGCAACAGATCGGGATCCCCGTCGTTATCGAAATCGGCAAAAAGGGCCACTGTGTTTCGTCCGTCGATGTCGAGCCCGTAGCGGGCAGCGCACTCCTCAAACGTGCCATCGCCCCTATTGCGGAGGAGCAGGTTTCTGCCCCAGCGGACGCAGACGTAGAGATCATCGTGGCCGTCGCCATCGACGTCGACCACCGAGAGGGCGGGGTGAATGTTGGTCGAGTCCGCGAAGAAGCGCTCGTCGCTGTAGCCTTTTGGAAGACGGGGACGGGTTCCGCCAAAGTAGCCATCCACCAGGATTTTCTGGTGCAGCGAGGTGCGTGCCGCGGCCAAGGCCTGCGGATCGGGAATGGCCTTGTCGAGGACCTCCTCAAAGAGGGGGGTGGGGCTTTGTGACACGGTGAGCCTGGTCTGGTTCCAGGTCGAGATCTGCCACGCCGAAGGCGAACGGCCGGTCTTGATCCAGCCAACTGTATGGCGGGAATCAATCCAAATTCCCGGGGCCGAGGCGCTACACTGTATTTCCGTTCGGAATCGAGTCCGAGCCGCATGGAAACGTGCGGACACAATGGCCAACCGAGGCCGGGAGAGGGTCGGGAACGTTCCCTCCGGCGGAGTCACGAGGTCGTCGAGGGCCGGAGCATTGGCTGCCGGCGCCGAAGCGGGCGTGGCCCACTCTCTATTTCTTACGACCCGGTTCGCGTAGGTCGTATCGGAGTGAACTGACTTCTCCAGTGCGTAATAGAGGCTGGAGGAGGAGAACAAGCTGGCCTCGAACTTCCTCAGGCGCGGGGTCAGGGCGAGGATCAGTTCTTCGGAGGCCACCAGGGAAGCGGCGAGATCGGCATCCGCTTGCTCGGAATCTTTGGTGGATGGGTCGGACTTCTTTTCTCCGCACCCCGCCAGCATGAGCAGCGCCGCGGACAAGGCTACAACGCACGCCCTTCCGGGATCTCTCGACGGCAGACGAGAAGATTGTCCGGGGGACGAACGCTTCGCCTGCCGGAACAGCGAAAGTCTCCCGGGACGTGGCAACCGGGGCGGCTGCCCTGCGATGACCTGCCCATTCAATGACGCCCGCCGTTTCACTACGCCAAGTAAGTGGTCCGATCAGGAGGAGTTTTCGGACTCTCGTAAACGAGTATCCCGGCTACCGCCCCCGCAAGGGCACATCGTGCCGTCCCTCGGATGGGGCGCGGGATCTCTCCCGGATCGGGGGCGGACCTTATGCCCGGCGACGACGAAGGCCCAGGAGCCCTACCGCGCCAAGAAGTAAGGCCAGGGAGCCCGGCTCCGGAACTGCCCGATAATCAAAGGTGCCGGCAAAGTAGCGATTCGCCGGGCCGCCATCGGCATTCGGCGCCAGGCTGATGGCGTCATCTCCGCCCCAGCGAGCTCCTCCCACAAAATTGATCAAACCGCCGCCGTCATCGATCGTTGAGGCCTGCCCGTTGCCGTTGCCTTCCTGACCGTAACCCTGCGCCGTGATGGAGCCCTGAAAACCATTGGCCAGCGTGATGGGAGTGGAGAGGTTAAGAAAGCGGCTCCCGTCCACAACGTCGCCGGCGTCCCCGGAGAACGTAAGGACTTCTCCTACCACGAGCCCTGTGGCGCGGTCCACGATTCCCACATTGATCGTCCCGAGAATTCCATCCTGCCCCGAGTCGAAGGCACCCAGACGTGAGACGATGATCCCGTCCGGCCCGGTGACATCGAAATCCATTCCCAGCAATCCATTGTGGTGCTGATTGAACGTCGCTCCAGCGGGGACGGTGAGCGCGATGGCAGCACTCAGTTGGGATGAGGCGCTGAGCAGAATCGCTGCGCAACTGAAGAAGGCCAGGGTGAGTTTCATTTGATGAGTTGTTTCGTGGGTTGGTAAAAACGATTACTAGCGACGCCGACGCAACCCGACGAATCCGAAGGCACCAAGAAGAAGGGCCAGGGAGGAGGGCTCGGGAATGACGTCGTAGTCGAAGTTGCCGGCATGGTAGCGGTTAGCAGGCCCGCCATCGACGCTGGTGGGGTAAGCAAACACCCCGCCTGGACCGAAGCGCGAACCACCCACGAAACTGATGGCGCCGCCACCGTCGTCGGTCGTTCCAGGCGTGGATCCGGTCCCGCCGTTCCCGTTTCGCTCAGAGCCATTGTAGCCCTGGGCCACGACCGATCCCTGGAATCCTGCTGGAAGAGTGATGGGTGAGAGCAGGGTAGCGAAGCGGGTCCCGCCTTCCAGGGAGCCATCGTTACCGCTGAATGCAATCGAGGAACCAACCAGAGAGCCGTCGCTCCGGTCGAAAATTCCCACCGTAATCGTGGAGTTGAGACCATCCGAATTATCATCAAAGACACCCAGGCGGGTCACCGAGATTCCGGTCGTGCTGAGGACGTCAAAATCGTTGCCGAGCGCTCCGTTGTAGGCTTGCGTGCCAGCGGTGCCGGCGTCAATGCCGTAGGCAATGGCGGCATGCGATTGGAGGGCGCTGGTAAGTAAGAGGGCAGTAGCCGCGGTGACCGATAGGAGCGTCTTCATGAATGAATTTCTGGGTCTTGGGAGCCATTAAAGGGGTTAGGTCGCGCTGGTTCAACCCCTAATTTGGCATTTTCCCGCACTTGCCCTACCGTGAAAAGATCGATTGGCATGCCAGGGAGGAGTAATGGAATGGACTGCCGTTAACTGAGATTCCAGCTCGATCATCTGGCCTCCCGCCTGTGCCAGGGGCCGGATGATAATTGAGCCTTGAATATCAGGGAAAATACACGATCGAGGACAGGCAGCGCGCAGATCTCCGCTCTTTCCGGTTGTCAATCTGTTGGGCGGTTCCCGATGGTGATGGCTTCCTCCCATCATGCCATCACCAGAAGCCCAATCCCTGCCGTTGTCCGGCCATACCTGGTTCTAGTTCAGGCGTATATTATCGATGGAGAGCCCGCTGAAGGAGTCCGCGCTGTTGTCGCTGATGAAATTGATTTCGATGATGATGCTCTGCCCGACGGCTTCTGGTGCTACCGGGATGACCAGGTTAGACCAGTCGACATCGAAAGTCGTCATGTCAATGGCCTGCCTGAACCCCAGTTGGATGAGGCCGGTTGCGTCCAGGAAACGCACCGAGGCGGTATCGCCAAAGCCATCGGCATCCCTGAAGACGTCGAAGGACAGGTCGGCGGTCGGAACGCCGGTCAAATCGATTACCGGCGAGCGCAGGGAGATGTCGGAATCCGGCCCATAGTCGCCCTGGTTGGTGGACCAGGCATTGGCGGAGCCATCGGCACCCGTGAGAGGACCAGTGCTGCCGCTGGGTGTGCCACGCTCCCAGTTGGTATTACCGTTGGCATCATTCACGATCGCGGTCCACCCCTTGTCGGTCTCCAAATCATCTTCGAAAAGAGGAGGACCATCCTTTTCCACCACCACGAAGTAGCGCTCATCGTCGGGAGGGCGGAGAATGGTTTCCGTGTTGAGGGGTGAGGTGGCCGGGATGTCTCCCCGGAGCACTGGCCAGTTTTCGACCGGGGTGGCGGAAAGATCGGTGCTGCTCAGGATGTCGTAAACCTTGCCAAACTTGCTGTCCCACTCCAGGACGAGATCGTCGCCGCTCGCCGTGATACGCAGATAGAAATGATCGACCTGAGCTGGCTTGTAGGCGAAGGTGCCGGCGCTGTAGCGCACCGGGGGGCCGCCGTCCACGCTCGCGGGAAAGGCCTGGTTCCCCACCCCGCCACCGCCGAAGCGTGAATTCCCCACGAAGATGATGAGCCCGTCGCCCTCATCGATATCCTTGTGATCGATCAGGGGTCCGCCGGTACCCTCATTGCCGTTCCGTTCGGCATTGCCGTATCCTCGTCCCACCACGGTGTAAGCGCCCGGTTCCAGGGTGATCGGATTGGGCAGGGCCTTGAAGCGGTTCGAATTGTGGAGGAACCCCGGATCGCCGGGGGTAAAGAGGAGGGTGGCGAGTTGGGTGCCCGTGTCGTCGTTGAAGACCTCGGGAGTTCCCGCGTCATCGCGCTGCCAGAGTTCCGCGGACAACTCCAGTCCCAGTCCGTCTGCGCCGCTGTCAAACACGCCGAGGGCGTTCACCGAAATCGGTTCATTAACCACGAAATCGTGCCCCAGGCCCTGATCGAAGTTCTGCGTGCCGATCCCCCCGGTGAGATAGTCCACCGCCAGCAACCCCTTGTAGGGCGCAGGAATACCGTCGTCGGAATCGTGGGGATCAGAGCCAGCGGCAACCTCGGCGCCATCGCGATCGCCGTCATTGTCAGTGTCAGCATCGTTGGGATCAGTCCCGGTGTCGGTGTCACTGACGAACGTGCCGGTATTGGTTTCCACGTCGTCATTCAGACCGTCACCATCTGTGTCGGCCTCATTGGGATCGGTCAGGGTATTGCCCACCTCTTCCCCGTCACTCAGATTGTCGCCGTCACTGTCACGCTCGGTCGGATCTGTCTTGTTTTCGTATTCTTCGAGGTTATCCAGCCCATCACCATCCCCATCGTCGTCGGCGTCGTTCTCGTCGGCAGGATCCAGGCCGAACCGTGTCTCCCAGTGATCGGGCAGGCCATCGTTGTCGCTGTCCTCACTGGTAACAGTGAAGTCGAAGTTGCCGGCATGGTAGCGGTTGGCAGGCCCGCCATCGACGCTGGTGGGGTAACCAAACACCCCGCCTGGGCCAAAGCGCGAACCACCCACGAAACTGATGGCGCCGTCACCGTCATCGGTTGTTCCCGCCGTGGATCCGGTCCCGGTATTCCCGTTCCGCTCAGCGCCATTGTAGCCCTGGGCCACGATCGATCCCTGGAATCCAGCAGGGAGAGAGATAGGTGAGGTCAGATCAGCGAAGCGGGTTGCGTCCTCCAGGGAGCCATCGTTGCCGTTGAAGGTGATGGAGGACCCCACCAGGGTGGCGGTGGTCCGGTCGAAAATTCCCACCGTAATGGTGGAATTGAGACCATCGGATAAATCATCAAAAACGCCCAGCCGGGTCACCAGGATTCCGTCGGGGCTGGTGACGTCGAAATCGTTGCCAAGGGCTCCGTTGTAGGCCTGTGTACCGGCGGTGTTAGCGGGAACGCCATAGGCAATGGCAGCATTCGAGCGGAGAATGCCTGCGAAAGAGAGGGAAGCTACGAGGAAACCCGAGATCAGGGCAGATTGGACTTTCATTAGATATGAGTAGATTTCGAGACAGATTAAGGGTCGAGGGTTTTAGGAGTCGATCATAATTCTGCAGCCAACACCGCCTTGCTAAGATGTCGGGCATCTAGTTGCTTTCAAAACCTGAACGATCAGGAGGATCTGATTGGAATCGAGACACCAGTGCGATCGATTGCTCTTCCGGCGGCGGGAGAAACCCTCCTCTCCGCTCGCGGGTCTCTCCGGATTCGGTCAACATCCACTCCGCTCTCTCCGTTGCCGATGTTGACGGAGACGGCCTGGAGGATCTCTACGTGTGTGCGCTGGGGAAAGAATCTCCTCCAGCGCAACCGCGGGGCAAGCTATGCCGCACAGAACAGCGCAATGCTCCTCATCGGTCTCGGTGGTGCGGAGTCGGTAGACTCGGTGCACGTGAACTGGCCCTCCGGCAGGACCAGCGAAATCGGGGGACCCATCGCCGACGAAAGAGAATTAATCGTTCGCGAGCGCCCGGAGTAACCTGCGGCGGTGAGGGCCCCTCAGAGAGCTGGCTTGCATCGCCAGTTTCCCCGCCTAGCTTCGCAGATCCCCCGATGAGCACCCGTATTGCCATAGCACTTGCATGGGCCGCCCTCCCCTCCCTCCTGGCTGAACCCGTCATCTCGGAGTTCATGGCGTCCAACAGCGGCATCCTCGCGGACGGAGACGGCAACTATCCCGACTGGATCGAAATTCACAATCCGGACGCCGCCGAGGTCGCTCTGGCTGGGTGGGGCTTGCGTGACAACATGGAAACCTGGCGCTTTCCGGCGGGAACTTTCCTTCCCGGCGGGGGCTATCTCGTGGTCTTCGCCTCCGGCCAGGCCATCGAGAATCATGTCGATGGAGCGGGACATCTGCACACCACGTTCAAACTCGATGCTTCCGGTGAGCCGTTGACCTTGCTGCGCCCCGATGACTCGGTGGCTTTCGAATATGCCATCGTTCCCTCCCAGCGCGAAGATGTGGGATACGGGCTGTTGACTGAGCAGGAATCGCTGGTGGTGCCGGGTTCCAGCGCGCGTTACCGGGTGCCCGCCGCTACTCTGCCGCCCGACTGGATTCAGCCTGGCTTCGACGATGTCACGTGGACCACCGGCCGGGCGGCAGTGGGCTACAACACTGCGCCGGGACCGGTTCTCGGGGGCGGGCCAGGATTCCATACCGCTTACCTGGTGGAAGCGGGAGTGCCGGGCAACCAATCCTACAGCGGGTCGCTTGGAATGGACTTCGTGGTCCTCCAGGATGTCCGGGTCACCGATTTGGGCGTCTTTGATGACGGTTCCGACGGACTGAACCGCACCATCACGGCCCAGGTCTGGAGTCGCAATGGGGACGACGCAGGATCGGTGCTCGCGACCGAGAGCTTCACCGGGGCCAATCCCGGAACACTGGAAGGAGGAACCCGCTTCAAGCCACTGGTTGCGCCTCTCATCCTCGCACCGGGAGACTACACCATGGTGGCCTACGGCTACGGCTCAGGTGAAAGGAACGGAAACCAGGGGGTTTCCGCGCTTGACGGACTCGATATCGATACGGGTGGCAGCCTCATCCAGTTCGTGGGGAATTCGCGCTTTGGCGACGCCGGAAGTTTTCCCTCCAGCGAGGACGGTGGTCCGTCCAATCGATACGCGGCGGGCACCTTCAAATACAGCCCCCATGCGGCCAATGACATCGAGACCGATGTCGAAGCCTCCATGCTCAACAACAATTCCAGCATCGTGGTTCGCGTTCCCTTTGACGTGGCTGATCCGTCCGCCGTCGACACCCTGCAACTTGGAATGGGCTACGACGACGGGTTTGCCGCCTGGATCAACGGCGTGCCGATTGCCAACCGCAATGCCCCGGGGGTGCCCGCCTGGAATTCTGCCGCCACTGCGGAAGGAAACGGCGCCGAGCTGTTCCAGGTCGCCCTGCCTCCGGGCACGCTCATGCCGACTGGCAATGTCCTGGCGGTGCAGGGTCTCAACGTGCTCGCGGGCGACGCCGATTTTGTTGCCTCCCCGCGCCTTTCCGGAGTCAGTCACGATGTCTCCTCGGCCCGATACTTCACCACCCCCACCCCGGGCGCTCCCAATGACCCCACCGGCGTCGTCGGCTTTGTGGCCGACACCAGTTTCAGCGTGGACCGCGGATTTCACCGCACGCCGTTTTCGGTGGTGATCACTTCCAGCACCTCGGGCGCAACGATCCGCTACACCACCGACGGATCGACTCCCACCGAGAGGCACGGGAGCGTCTACACCGGGCCGGTCAGTATCCGCACCACCACTGTCTTGCGGGCGGCCGCCTTCAAGGCCGGTTTCCATCCCACCAATGTCGACACCCACAGCTACCTCTTCCTCGATGCGGTCGCCACCCAGGGTCATCCGGCCGGCTATCCCACCAATTGGGGTGTGACCGCGGACTACGCCATGGATCAGAATTCCACCGATTATGCCCGGGCCGCAGGCAACCGTTCCTTTACCCCCCGCGAAGCCCGGGCCGCCATTGTCGCTTCCCTGCAGGCCATTCCCACCATTTCGATCGTGACCGATCGCGGCAATCTCTTTGATTCCGGATCTGGCATCTATCTCAACCCCTCCGGTCGCGGATCCCAGTGGGAGCGACCGGTTTCAGTGGAGATCATCGGGGAGGATGGTCTGGGGCGCTACCAGACCAATGCTGGACTGCGCATCATGGGCTACACGTCCCGGAATCTCAATGCCACGCCCAAACTCAACATGAGGCTTCTCTTCAAGAAGGAATATGGCGATGCCCGGATGCAGTATCCCATTCTCGGTGACGAAGGGCCGGGCGAGTTCAACACCATCGCCCTCCGGGGCAACATCCGTGATGCCTGGCTCACGGAATACCAGGGCTTCGGGTCAGCCTTCTACATAGGTGACGAGTGGTGCAAGCGCGCGCAATTCGACATGGGTCAACCGGCGGTGCGGGGAATCTTCGCCCATGTCTACCTCAACGGAATCTATTGGGGGTTCTACAATCCCACCGAGCGGCCCGACGACTCGTTCGCGGAAACATACCTCGGGGGAGACAGGAGCCAATACGACGTCGTGAAGTTCTGCTGTCCGGATCGTTCCACCGCAGGGACCATCACGATGTGGAACCAACTGCGCAGCGAGGCCAATGCAGGACTCAGCACCACGGCGGACTATCAGCGTATTCAGGGCAACAATCCGGACGGCTCTCCCAACCGGGCTTATCCCGTCCTCATCGACATCGACAACTTCATCGACTACGTGATCAACGGCCACTACCACGCTCAGGTCGACTGGCCTGGCAACTACTACGTCATCCGCGACCGGATTCGGGGACGCACCGATGGCTTTAAGTTCTTCACCTGGGACAACGACATTCCCTTTGCGGGGGGAAATCCCAACGGCGGCAACAAGGTGCAGACCTCCCCGGGCCACAACTGGTGGACCGAATCGCCGGGTGAGATCGAAATCCCGCTCCGTAGCAATACCGAATACCGCATGCGCTTTGCCGATCGCGTCTACAAGCACTATCACCACGGCGGAGCCATGACGGTGGCCAGCAATCTCGCCCGCTGGAACAAGCTGGCCGCCATCGCACGTCCTGCTCTCTTCGCCGAGTCGGCCCGCTGGGGCGATGCCAAGGGGTCCGGTCTCCGCACCGTGCAGGATCACTGGGATGCGCAGAACGCCAGGATGACGAACACCTACTTTCCTCGCCGGCAGGCCGTGGTCTTCAGCCAGATGCGCAGCCATAACCTCTATCCCGATCTCGATGCCCCCGAGTTCAACCAGCATGGAGGAGTGGTCCTGCCCGGCTTCAATGTGCGCTTTGCAGCCGATTCTACGGTCCACTACACGACAGACGGCTCCGATCCCCGTCTCACCGGAGGCGCCATTAATCCTGCTGCCTCCAGCTACTCCGGTGGGGCCAATGCGGTGACCCTGCTGGCCACCGGTGCCCCGGTCCGCGCCCTCGTGCCCGCCGATGGTTCGGTGGACGCCACCTGGCGCACCCCCTCCTTCAGTGATTCCACCTGGCTGGCGGGAACCACCGGGGTGGGATATGAGGACAGCAGCGGCTACCAGGACGAGATCTCTCTCGATCTGCACACGGAGATGTTCACCAGGCACCCGACCGCCTACCTGCGCATCCCCTTTGCGGGTGCCAATCCAGGTGATCTCCTGGCCCTCACCTTGCGCATGAAGTACGACGACGGCTTCATTGCCTATCTCAACGGCGTCCAGATCGCCTCCCGCAATCCGCCCACTGCTGCTCCGGCCTGGGACTCCGGTGCCGGCGGATCGCACTCGGACTCCCTCGCGGTTCAGTTCGAAGAGATCGACATCACGGCGCACAAGAACCTGCTCTTACCCGCCGGCAACCTTCTCGCCATTCACGGGCTCAACGTCAGTTCAGGAAGTTCCGATTTCCTCATTGTTCCGGAAATCGAGGCCGCCACCCTGAGCGGGGAGGATTCCTTCCCCTTGAATGCGACCACCCAGATCCGGGCACGTGCCTTCGACGGTTCCGAGTGGTCGGCGCTTAACGAGGCCACCTTCATCGTCGGGATCGCGCCCAGCGCCACGACCCTGGCAGTGAGCGAACTGATGTACAATCCGGCGATCACTGACACCGCCGACGAATTCATCGAGGTCATGAACATTTCCGCCGTTGAAAGCCTCGACCTCACCGGAGTTCACTTCAGCGACGGAATCACCTTCACCTTCCCACTCGGTTACACCCTGGCCCCCGGGGAGCGGGCCGTCCTGGTGCGGGATCCCGTTGCCTTCGCAGCAGCTCATCCCGGGGTGCCCATTGCGGGGACCTTCGAGGGAGCGCTCAACAATGGAGGTGAACTCGTCGCCATCTCGGATTCCCAGGGTGACGAGATTCTGGCCTTCTCCTACGACAACGACCTTCCCTGGCCCGACCGGGCAGACGGAGGAGGACCGAGCCTTGTTCTCATCGCGCCAGGATCAGCGCCCGATCACGGCTTGCCGCAGAACTGGCGTGCCAGCACCGCTCCCGGAGGAACTCCGGGTGACACCGACACCGTTTCCTACCATGGCGGCGATCTCCTGACCTACTCCCTGGCAGGACCCGTGATTCTCGACGTTCTCACCAAGACTCTCTCCGCGTCACTCATGCCGGGCGCCGACGGTGTGGAAATCATTCCCCAGTGGAGCACCGATCTTGTCCACTGGAACGAAGACGGCTTCGACTACCTCGGCGGGGAGCCCCGGCAGTGGGGTATCCACAGCCCACCCTTTGGAGGGTCCCGCCTCTTCTTCCGGCTCCGGGTGCAGGAGCGCTAGGACCAAATCAGCTCAGCCCTTCTCCCGCTATTGGAAGCGCCCCATCTGGCCTTCATGCCGTTGGCGGCCGTTCAATCCCGGGGCGGACATCCGGACAAACCCGTGATGGACTGCCAAAACGAGAGCTCCCGAAGCCGTTCCTCCCCGATGAACCGCTCAGAGCGCGCCCATCGAACATATCGACGAAGGAGATCTCAGTCAGTCACTTCAATGTCGTCAATGGAGAGCCCGCTGAAGGCGTCCAGGCTGCTGTCGCTCGTGAAGATCCATTCAATGAGAATCGTTTCGCCGATCGCCTCCGGCACAACCGGAATAGTGAGAGAGATCCAGTCCGCATCAATCGGAGCCATGTCAATCTGCGTGTCCCCGCCGAGCTGGACCTGATCGCTGGCCCGCAAGAAACGAATCCTGGCGAAGTCGCCGAAACCGTCCGCATCGCGGTAGGCCTTAAATGCCAGGGTGGCACTGGCCAGAGCACTGAGATCGATGGCCGGAGAACGGAGTGAAATGTCGGAGTCGGCACCGTAATCCCCCAGGTTCGTACACCAGGCATTGTTCGAGCCCCCGGCTCCTGTGAGCGGTCCCGTGCTGCCGCCCGGCGTGCCAAGTTGCCAATCGGTGTCACCAATGGCGTCGTTAACCAGGGTGGTCCAATCGCCAGCGCCCGATTCGAGGTCATCGGAGAAGGCCACCACGGGCGGCGCGTTGTATTCTTCGATGACGAAATAACGAGCGGGGTCGGCCGGACGCGGAATGGTCAGGATGTTCTCGGGCGGGCTGGCCGCGATGGCCGTGTGATTACCAAAGACGGGCCACTCGGAGGGAGCAGCGGGATCCGCTCCGGGAGGAATGGGAGCCGAGGGATTGGTCACGCTCAGCAGGTTATAGAGCTTTCCGGCCTGGCTGTCCCAGCGAAAGACCAGCGAGTCGTTGGGGGCGTTCGAGACGCTGAAGGGGAATTTCGATGACTTGTTGAAGCTCGCCACCCCGTTGTTCATCACGGCCAGGACCTGCTCCTCGGTGAGGGCCACCCGGAACAGTCCGACATCGTCGATGAGACCGTTCCAGAAAAAGTTGAGCCCGTCATCCTGGCCCGAACCGATATGAATGTTGCGCTGGGAATTGGCGGAGACCCCGAGGACCTGGTTAATCACCTCCACCCCGTCGACAAACATCTTCCGCCTGGTGTCAGCTGAGTCGTAGGTGACCGCCACATGGACCCAGGTATTGAGGGGCACCGGGCCGTCATTAATGGCATTCCATTGCCCGGAAGGTCCGTTGTTGCCAGCCCAGTAACTCCAGTTGCCGCTCGGATTGTTGTAGATGATGGGGCCATTCACCGAATCGCTGTCCTCGCGGGACGTGAAGGGAGAATTGAATCCGGAGTTGCTGGTAGAGTTGGCCCAGAGCGCGATGGTGAAGCTATCCGCTCCGGCCGGCGCCTTTTCTCCCGGGTTCAGTGCGGCATCATAGAGAACATCGATATGACCGTTGTCCGGAAAGGAGGCGGCGGTCCCGGTGGCGGCATTGGCGCCGGGTTGCCCGAAATTGACCGTTCCGCCAACCACCGCACCGTCGAAGCCATTCCCGGTCGCATCGGAGGCATCGGTATCGAGAGGCCAGTGCGCGATGAGAGGATTATTGAACTCAACCCGCGCCTCGATGGGAACGATCAAGCTGGGAACGATGGGATCGTTGGACTCGATCGTGAGATCCGCTACGAAGGAGCCTTCCTGGCCATTGGAGTTGAAGGTGAGATCGACGTCGATCGCCCCGCCACCGTCAATGCCGGAGAAGGTTCCGAGCGAAAAGTTACCCGCATCCGACCCGCTCAGGGTGATGCCGGTGATATCGAGTTGGCTGATCCCGGGGTTTTCGATCGTGACCTGCACAACCTGAGCTCCGGCTCCCGAAGCCAAGACTCCAAAGTCGATCACCGGAGGCCCGGATACGAAAGGATCGCGGAAGGTCATGAGCACCGTGATCACCTTGCTTGGCTCCAGAGGATCGTCACTCGCGATGTCGAAGGTGGCCTCGAATAATCCTGCGGCACCAAGGGGATCAAAGGAGCACACAAGGTCTGCCGTAGCTCCGGGTCCGATAGGACCGGGAACGGTGACCACGCTGAAATTAGCCGCATCATCCCCTCCGATGACAGGAGTCCCGACTATGTTCAGGTCCTGCGTTTCCCCAATATTGCCAATTGGAATGCTGAAGGAACCATCAACCCCGTCGAAAGTCAGATTATACGAACTCCGGGTACTCAGATTGGGATCGGCCACACCGCCCCCGATTCCGTTGTTCATCACCGACGCAATCTCGACCTGTCCAAGGGCCTCATCCCAGAAGCCCACGTCGTCGATGAGTCCGTTCCAGTAGAAGTTGAGCCCGTTGTCCTGGCCCGAACCAATGTGAATGTCACGCAAGGCATTGGCGGAGACGCCGATGTTGGCGGTGAGCACTTCGGCTCCATCGATGAACATTTTCCGGGTAAGAGTGGCTGAATCATAGGTGACCGCCACGTGCTGCCAGGTATTGAGGGGCACGGCGGGACCATTGAGCGCATTCCATTGCCCGGAAGGTCCGTTGTTGCCAGCCCAGTAACTCCAGTTACCCCCGTTATTGTTATAAATAATCGGACCATTTACCGACACCCCGTTGTCTTCGCGGGAAGTGAAGGGTGAGTTGAATCCCCCATTGCTGCTCGAGTTGGCCCAGAGCGCGATCGTGAAGCTGCCCGAGCCACCGGGGGCCTGGGTGCCCGGATTGAGCGCCGTGTCGAAAAGGACGTCAATGTGACCGTTGTCCGGGAAGGCCGCGGCATCGCCGGTGGCAGCATTGGCTCCGGGTTGTCCGAAATTGACTGTCCCTCCCACCACGACCCCGTCGTGTCCGTTTCCAGTGGCATCGGCGGCGTCGTTATCGAGTGGCCAGTGCGCCAGGAGATCAGCGTGCACGGAGGCCAGTTGGATGGCGATTGCACAAAAGGTGAAGAGGAAGAAAGAACGCAGGTTCATGGTTTATGGGAGCGGTTTTGGATGAGAGGAAAACTTGTCCAGGGGGGGCTAAAAAAAGCCGGCAAACCCAAGGAGTGGGTTTACCGGTCTTCTAAATCTTCAGGGGACGCCTGGACTCTATCGGCGACGGCGCAGGACGAAACCGAAGGCCGCCAGGATCATGAGGCCCGTGCTGCTGGGCTCAGGGACGCTGTTGGTCATGACATTCTGAATCTGAGCGGCGCTCAAGGCTTCGTCATACATGATCACGTCGTCGATCTGTCCATTCCAGTAGAAGTTGCGTCCGTCGTCCTGACCCGATCCGATGTGAATGTCACGCACGGCATTGGGGGAGACGCCGAGGTTGGCAGCGAGCACCTCCACCCCGTCGACAAACATGTTACGAGTCTGCGTAGACGAATCATAAGTAACCGCCACGTGTTGCCAGGTGTTGAGAGGCACGGCGGGACCATTGAGCGCATTCCATTGCCCGGAAGGTCCGTTGTTGCCAGCCCAGTAACTCCAGTTACCCCCGTTATTGTTGTAAATAATCGGACCATTTACCGACGCCCCGTTGTCTTCGCGGGCAGTGAAGGGTGAGTTGAACCCTCCATTGCTGCTCGAGTTGGCCCAGAGCGCGATCGTAAAGCTGCCCGAGCCACCGGGGGCCTGGGTGCCTGGGTTCAGCGCAGCAGCGTAAGGCACGTCGATGTGGCCCTGGTCAGGAAAACTTGCGGAGAACCCGGTGGCAGCATTGGCACCCGCTTGGCCGAAGTTGACCGTGCCTCCTACGACCGATCCGTTGTGGCCGTTTCCGGAGGCATCATTGGCGTCATTATCGAGAGGCCACCACGCAATCACCCCGGCAGCAGCGGGAAGGGAGGCTGCGAGAGTGGTCGCGAAAAGGGTGAAGGCGAGCGTTAATCCTTTCATCTCAATGACTTTCCAAAAAAAGCCCGGCGTTGGCAACAGAAAAGAATCTGCCCTCTCCGCTATCGCCGGGACGCGACAGGCTTAGGGTGCCACCACCACCCGCAAGCGCACAAAACCCTTGGATTCAGCGGGAAATTGCCAGGTTTCGGTTTCCAATCCCAACCCGTCCGGCATCCGGCCGATCAAGACCAGTGCCTCGGAATTCCAGACCATCAAGTCGCTCGACCATTCCGCCGTAATCGCAGCCTCGTCTGCACCGAGGCGGTGCTGATAGCTGAAGGTGACCTGTTCGGCAGCGCGTTGGACGATTGGTGCGCTGGCCAAGGCGTAACTCAGGGCATCACCTCCTCCAAAGGGGATGACATCGCTGAGAGACGGCGATCCGCCGGGAAGCGCACTCGATCGCCAATTCCTGGCTTGGCCCGGATCGCTCCCAGTCGCCACCCGTTTCAAGACGATGCTATAACCCCCACCATCGGCGGCAGGAGGCCATGGCTCCACGTCAAGATAGCTGAAGTTGATTGCAGTGCTCCCCGAAGCATCGTCGATCTTGATGCGCTCACCACCGTTGGAGAGCGCGCTACCATTGGCAAAGACGCCGGCGACCGGCAACCCGGCACCGTAAGCGGCGGAAAAGTCGACCAGGTCACGCACGACCAGCACCCGGGCGCCGGGAGCAAGGGAAGTAACGGCACTCCCGGTGAAATCGAACTCCACCCCGGCGCTGAACCTCACATTGGTGAGGTCAAGCGTGACCACGTCGCTGATGTTGATCAATTCGATGAACTCGGCTCCCTCCACCGCAGGGTGGTACATGACCTCCGATACCGCGAGGTAGAGCTGCACATCGCTGGGGAGAGGAGTCAGCACGGTCCGGGCAACCTGGCGCGCGGTGTCGTCGAGGAGAGTAAGGGTTTCCCCGAAATTCGAGAGATGGCCAGCGTAGTTGCCGAGTATGATCCGCGATTCGCCGCCGGTGGGACCGGAGCGCCGCATCCGGAAGGACATCACGTCGGGGCTCAGGAACACCTTGCCGCGCTCGGGATCGACACCGGCGGCCGGGATCACGGCACCCGGCGGGAAGGTGAAGGTGATGCCCCCCTCGATTCGCCAGCCACTGAGATCGACTGCGTAATCGTTGGTGTTGATGATCTCGATATACTCGTGATCCTGATCACCGCTGGTGGGATTGAAATCGATGGTTCCAAACTCAACCCTCGCATTTGAGGGCTCCGGATGGGGGATGAGTCCGGTCCCCGGTGGACCGTAGATCTGGAAAAGGGCCCTGCGACGATTGGGCAGGGAGGTGTTGAGAACATTCGAAACCGTGCCGCTGAGGGACCTGATTCCCTGGGGCGACCACAGCTGAAAGTCACGGGCAGCATCTGCTGAAATCTCCGTCTTCCACCCGTTGATGAGATTTTCGAACCATCCATTTCCGCTGCGGTCCACCCGAAGGTACTGATCGGCGAGGTTGCGCAAGCGGCGCATGTACATTTCCCGTGTGATGGGATTATCCAAAATAGCCGCGTGCATGTGATTCTGCCAGGTCGGGTTGGGATTGCCGTTAACCAGTTCCTGCGTGTGCCTTGCGTCGCCGTAGAGCGGACTGGCCCAGTTCTCGTGAGAACTCGTGGTGCCGGATGGCAATCCTGCGTCCCCGTCCCAGGGGAAGCGGAACCACTCCTGTCGATGCGGATCGCGGTAGAGATAGTAATTCTTGGTGAGCTGATCGTGATTAAAGGGAACCGCCATTGCGGCCATCACGTTGATGTAGTTGGGAAGATTCACCTCATCGGCGACATAGGCGAAGCGATTCGGATTGGAGATATTGATCCTGGCAGTAAAATCACGGAGATCGGTGTAGGGGGCATCACGATTGAGAACCTTGCGATAAAGACTGGTGTTGACGGTGGGTGAAAGAGTGGCGGGGACATTGATCGCCTTGTACATCGAACCGCTGGCATCAAAGCCGTGGCGACCGAGAAACTCCTCGTCGATCTGCTCCACGAACGAGAAGAGTCCGAAGTCTGCTCCGTTGCGGCGGATCCACATAAACATCGTGGCGGGAGCAGGTGACCCGGCTTCGTTGAGGAAGGCGAAGATCGCATTCTCGCGCACGTAGCCGTCGCGGTAGTGCGAGTTGACGTTGAACTCCTCCACCCTGGGGGCTCCCTCCTTCCAGACGAAGTGCCCTCCGCGATAGAAATCAAACTTGTACTTGTGCTTGGGCCAGTTGGCGGTGCTCTGCCCTCGTATGCGGCAGAAGATGTTATCGTAAAAGCGCCCGGCGAAATAGAGGCTGGCTCGTGTTCCGGCGCGCGTATTACTGGCACCCGTGTTCTGAACAAACCAGTGCAGCACCGGAAGGGAGGAGGTGATGGAGGGATCCGCCACCACTGTTCCGTGATACTGCGCGGATTCGGTGGGATCGGGAAAGGCGGGCGAGCGCGTGGTCTCTCTGCCTGTCGTGCTGGCGATGACGAACCAGCGCACCATGTCTCCCGCGGAGTAGGCTCTAGCCGGAATGGTGGCACGATAACTGGTTCCGCCCACCTGGGTCATGCGGAGGGAGAACTCGCGATCAAAATTGACGCGATAAGTGAGCGTGACGGTAGCGATCGCCCCCAGACGGGGTTCAATCTCGGCGGTGACCACCAGTGCCTCGCTCTGGGCAGGAGTGAGCGGATGCTGGTTGACGCTGAGGATGGCCGGAGGGATCTGGGAGAGCCCCGACCCATTAGCGGCACCCGGAGTGGGTCTGAGTGAAACCGCAACGCCACCCCCGGTCGGAATCCCGAAGGCAACGTCGTCGAACTGAGACGGATAGGTGGGAGCGAACTCCTGAACGATGTCGTCATCCGGCGAAACCAGGGCGAGGTACTCGCCCCCACCAGCGAGTCTGAAGGAAACATCCAGCGGGCCATCCTTCTCCGAAGCAAAGACCACGAGATAGCCGTCGCTCTCGAGAACGTGGGCAGGAAAGATCCATTTGCCGGGCTCGGCAGGATCATCGGTCAGGGACCATCCCCCCAACTCGATCGCAAAGGGGTTCGGATTGTAGATCTCAATCCAATCCTCCCGGTCCCCTTCTCTGTCCCTGAGTCCTGTTTCGTTGTCGGCGACGAACTCGTTGATCACTGGCGGCAGCGCTTCCACATTCACCCCAACGGTGATTCGAGCCACCGCGTCGGGGGGAGATTCGCCCACGGCAGTGAGCGTGTAGGTGGTGGTTTGGGCGGGACTCACCATCACATTTCCGATCGGCCCGGCAACCATGCCGACATCCGGTGCGATGGAGAGCGAACTGGCGCGCACCGTGTCCCAGGACAAGGTCACGCTCTGCCCCGAATCGATGAAAGGTGGGGCGGCGGCGAAGGACGCCACTAGTGGTGCACCCTCGGGAATCCCGTTGTTCATCACCTCCTGAATCTGCGCCGTGGTGAGAGCCTCGTCCCACAGACCCACGTCATCGAGGAGTCCGTCAAAGTAGAACTGTCTTCCGTTGTCTGCGCCCGATCCAAGGTGGAGGTCTTCGGTTTGCGGGCCGTTCGGACTATAGAGACCAGCGCCTGATGCCGACCGCTCAAGCGCCCCGTTGACATGCAAGCGCATGGTCTGCGAACCCGCATCATAACTGATCGCGAGATGTGTCCAGGACCCGATCTGCACCGGGGGTCCCGGAAGCTGGGGCCAGGATCCCGAGGGCCCACCCCCTCCGGTCCAGAAATTCCAGCGGCCCGCGCTGTCATTATAGATGATGTAGCCGTTCACCGAATCACTGTCGTCGTCGCGGCTCGTGATAGCGGATGCAAAGCCGGCCACGCTGTCGGCATTGGCCCACATCGCCACCGTGAAACTGCCCGGATTCAGGGCGGTGGCATAGGGCACCGTGATCGTCGAAGACGTTCCATTGAACTCCGCGGCCGATCCCGAATGGGCCGCAGCCCCCTCCGCTCCGAAAACCACTCCTCCACTTGTAAAGCCATCGTATCCCCCGACGACATCCTCCGCATCCGTGTCGAGGGGCCAGTAGGCCACCAATTCTGCATCGGCAGTGGGAATGAGTGCGAATACAGATAAGACGAAAGCCGTTCTTGCCAGTGCGTGAAGCATTCCAGGGGGAGTTGTGATGGACGAAGCGGGCAAGGAACTCTATCACCATGCTCGCACCCTCGTCATGCACTCTTTTTCTCACCACTGCCTCCTGCTTCTTGCGAGCACCCTCTCGTGCGTCGGGGACAACTTTACGAAAGTCGATCCGGCATTGGCCGGAATCGATTTCGAACACACCTGGAATCCGCCGCCCGGCCTCGAGGACGCGATCAGCGGATCGTTCACCGGTGGCGGAGTGGCCGTCGGCGATTACGACGACGACGGGAAGCCCGATCTCTTCTTCACCGATCCGGCAGACGGCGGACAGCTCTATCGCAACCTCGGAGACTTTCATTTCGAAAACACCACCGGGAAGGCCGGTCTCGCCGTAGCAGGTGGCTGGAGTGCGGGCACGACCTGGGCGGACGTGAATGGAGATGGACGCCTCGATCTTTTCGTCTGCATGTTTGGGACGGCAAACCGCCTCTATCTCAATGGCGGTGACGGCACCTTCACCGATGTGGCCCAGAGCAGTGGCCTGATCTTCAGCGGAGCAAGCCTGATGGCGGCCTTTGCCGACTACGATCGTGATGGCGATCTCGATCTCTATCTCGTCACCAATCGCATCAAACCCCCGCCCGGACTCCTGCAGGAACGATTCAATGTCACCACCGGTCCGGATGGCGAACCGATCCTTCCCGACCGCTATGCCCAATTCGCAGGCCTGGTGAAGATGCCGGGCGGCAAATACAAGCAGGTGGCCAGCGCCCAGTTCGACTACCTTTTTCGCAATGACGGCAATGACGATGCCGGGCGCCCGAGGTTCACGGATGTAAGCAAGGCCGCGGGGATCTGGACCACCGGATACGGGCTTTCCGCAACCTGGTGGGATTTCGATTCCGACGGCTGGATCGACCTTTATGTCGCCAATGATTTCTACGGAGCGGACCGGCTCTACCGGAACAACGGGGATGGCAGTTTCAGCGATGTCGCTCCCGATGTGCTGCCCCACACCCCGTGGTTTTCCATGGGATCCGACGTGGCTGACATCAACAATGACGGGCGCCTGGACTACATGGCCTCCGACATGGCTGGCAGCACTCACTACAAGGAGAAGATGTCGATGGGCAACATGACCGGCCGCGAGAGCGACTCGTGGTTCCTCAACTTCCCCTCCCCTCGCCAGTACATGCGCAATGCCGTTTACCTCAACACCGGCACGGGTCGCTTTATGGAAGTCGCCCACCTCTGTGGCCTGGCGGCCACGGACTGGACCTGGGCCGTCAAGTTTGCCGACTTCGACTGTGACGGACGCGACGATGTCTACATTTCGACCGGGATGAGCCGGGACTGGTTCAACAGCGACCTGCGCAAGCAGGAGGAGGATCTCATCGCCAACAAGGGTCAAGCCGCCGCCAATGCGTTCTGGACGAAGCAGAAGCCTCTTGTCTCCGCGAACTGGGCGTTTCGAAATACCGGCGATTTGCGCTTCGAGAACGTAGGGAAGGCGTGGGGACTCGCCGGGGATTCGGTCAGCTATGGGGCCGCCCTCGGAGACCTCGACGGCGACCTTGATCTGGACCTGGTGGTGAACAATTTCGGCGGCAAGCCTTCCCTCTATCGCAACGATCTGGCCGGCGGCAATCGGCTCGCATTGCGGTTGAAGGGACGGGGCGGAAACAGCTGGGGCGTTGGTGCAACCGTGGTGGCACACCTCGGAACCCAGCCCGCACTGCAGACCAAGGCCCTGACCCTCTCTCGCGGCTTCATGTCCTCCAATGAACCGCTGCTTCACTTCGGTCTCGGCGAGGCAACCGAGCTTGAGTCCCTCGTCATCACCTGGCCCTCGGGAACACGGCAGAAGCTCGGCAGGCTCGCCGCTGGAAATCTGCACACCATCACCGAGCCGCAGACGGGCATCGCCCCCCCTACTTTTCCCCGTCCGATGTTCGTGTCCTCATCGATTTTTCGCGGCATTGCCCATGAGGAGCACCCCTTTGATGACTTCAGGGGACAGCCCCTCCTTCCCAGCAAACTTTCGCAACTGGGACCGGGAATGGCGTGGGGAGACGTCAATGGGGACGGGCATCAGGACTTCTACCTCGGTCGTGCAGCAGGCACCTGCGGAGGCATCCATTTGCGCCGGGAGGCTCCCACCGCCCGGGGAGACCACTTCAAGGTCAACACGCTCGATCCCTTCAAGGCCGACGAGGCCTGCGAGGATATTGCGCCGCTCTTCTTCGACGCCGACCGCGATGGTGACCTCGATTTATTCGTCGTGAGTGGTGGTGTTGAATGCGAGCCGGGCTCCGCACTCCTGCGCGACCGCCTCTATCTCAACGATGGGAAAGGTTCCTTTTCCAAGGCACCCGTCGGCACTCTCCCCGCGGCCAGCATCAGCGGGGGGGCAGTATGCGCGGCCGACTTCGATCGCGACGGCGACCTCGATCTCTTCGTGGGTGGGCGTAGCATCCCGGGAAGGTATCCCGAAACACCACGCAGCCAGTTACTCCGCAACGACTGCAGACAGGGCGCTCCCAAATTCGTGGAAGTGACCCCGAAGGGACTGGCCGCCACCGGCCTCGTGACCGCCGCCCGGTGGGCCGACTTCAATGGCGATCAGTGGCCCGACCTTCTCGTCGCTCATGACTGGGGACCGGTCAAACTCTACCTGAACAGGAAAGGCTCCCTCGCTGACGCTCCCACCCTATCGGGACTCCAACAACTCACCGGATGGTGGAACAGCCTTGCGGTGGCGGACGTTGATGGTGATGGTGATTATGATTTCGCGGCGGGCAACGTGGGGCTCAATTCAAAATACCACGCCTCACCCGGGCATCCTGCCGTAATTTACTACGGCGACGTGGATGGCAGTGGCAGGAAGAGAATTGTGGAAGCCAAATTCGAAGGCGCCAGCTTGGTTCCGGTGCGCGGGTTCAGCTGCTCCCGCAACGCCATGCCAACCCTGGGCAAACAGCACCCCAGTTTTCACAGCTTTGCCACCAAGGCGCTCGCCGAATTGTATCCGGAGCAACGGCTTGCAGCCGCGACCCGGCATGAAGCCAACACGCTGCAGTCCGGCATATTCGTGAATGACGGCACGGGGAGCTTCACTTTCCGGCCCCTGCCCAGGCTCGCGCAGGCCGCACCCATTTTTGCAATGGCCTTCAGCGATCTGGAGGGCGACGGCGACCTCGATCTGTGCGCAGTGGGCAATTCCTTTTCGCCCCAACCGGAGACCGGTCACATGGATGGTGGTGTCGGATTGATCCTTCGTAACACCGGGGGCGGGCTCTTCGAGGCGATCCCGCCATCTGAGAGCGGCCTGGTGATCCCAGGGGACGCCAAATCACTCCATCTGATCGATCTCAACCGCGATGGCCGCCCGGATCTGGTGGCAGGGATCAACAACGGTGAGGTGATGGCCTTTCTACGTGGCGGAGCCTCGCAGTGAGCCCGGCCCCATCACAAGTTTCGGAAGGCAGCCCACTTCCACTACCGGCACTGGATGTCTCCTGGCCCCGCAGAGCCCTGGCGCAAGGGTCCCAGCCTGGTCCACTGGAACCCGGACCCGGTGAATTTTAAGTGAAAACCAGGCTGCCTTGAGTGACAGGAAGGACGTGGAAATACAGCCCAACCTCCTCCTCTCCATCGGTTCCAGTCGGGCGGTAAGCCCGAAGGGCCTCCTGCCGCTCACCTGAGATCCGTCGATATGATCTCGATTCCGCTGAGTTGGGTCGAACCCGTATGAGCCTTCAATTCCAACTTGATGCTGCCATCGGAATCGACGTTACGAATGGACTTCGTGATGCCCACCATTTTTCCCCTGGAGAGAAATTTTTCTGAGACGAGCCGCTTTTGCAGGAAGATATCAAAGCAGCGCCCTTCGGCGGAGGGGTTTGCAAAGGTCAGGTGCACGTCATACTGCCCTGGTTTCAAACCCTTGATGGCGATAGACACGAGATCTTCCACTCCGGAAGCCGCCACCCAAGGCCACCCCTCGCCTCCTTTCATCCAGACTGAGTGATGGTAATAATACTTCGGCTCAGAGGGAACGGTTTCAATCTCGATGTCTGGTGAGGGACCACCGGCACTGGGAAAATCCAGCCAAAGGGTTCCCTTTTCCGTCATGCGATCGGCAGGGGCTCCAAGATTGATCCCCACCCGCTGGATTTTCCCGGCAAATGCATCAGATTCGCTGGCTCCCCAGGTTGTCCACTGCTCATGCGATTCCGGGAGGCTATACATGGAGAGTCCCGTGGGAAGCGGATAACTGCAGGTGCAACCCTTATAGAAATAGGGCAGGTTCAGGACACCATTGGCGGGAATAATACTGTTGGTGCATCCCGAGCGCGGCCCACTGATATTGATCGTGCCGCTATCGATACGCTTATCGTAGAAGGAAGCCGTGCCGGAGCGCATGGTGTATATGTTGCCATAGTCAAAACCACCGTCACATCCGTAACTCTTCGGGAACCTGCGAGGTTCTGTTTCTCCGGTCAGCGGATTTTGACGATACCCGGCAACGGGAGCCTTCGGCTTCCAGTCGTCCTTCTGGCTTGCAGGCCGGTATTGACTTGGTTGCACAGTTTTCTGGTCCACCTCGAAGGATGGCAGCTGCTTCAGGGTCAGAGTTTCGAACTCCGTGAGGATGCGACCGGTATAGACATCAGAAAAGGAAGGGGGCAGGAGGCGGTAGTCGATCGTGCGTTCTCGAGTGGAGGAATCGAGCCAATCCTTGCTGGTGGAGACCATGATCCCATCAACGATCTTCGGTTGCGGTGAACGCTTGAAGTGCCCCAGCGTGTCGTCGAACCAGAGGACTCCGAGAGGCGCTTTCACGAGGGCGTCCGGGCTTTGCGTGAAATCACCCCCATAGTTGGTGCTGCCCGGGAGAGGGCCTGCCCGCACCCTGGTCCGCAGGCCGGAGCGAGTCTGCATGATGAGCTTTCCTCCGTAAGGCCGCACGGACTCAAAGACACGTTCCCGTGAATCCACTGTGATTTGATCTGAGATAAAAATGAAATTGGCGAAGTAGGGCGGCATTTCGAAGGTTTCCGGCTCCGCAAGACTGACCGCAACGCGCGAGCGGGATATGCCAAGATCGAGGAGTTGGGAGCGTAGAGACTCCACCCGGACTACTTCGGATTCGACAACGATGAGGAGCAAATCGGATTTGGCGACGAGTTGACGGAGGGTGACCAGGTCTGGAGCACCGAGGAATACGGCATATCCAGAATGGGAGACGGTGGAGAGAAGTTCAGCTGATAGAGCAGAACCCGCTGGTGGTTCAGGTTCCGCACCAGTCCAGTGCCGGGCTGTCGGCTCGCTTGATTTCCCGAAAGCATAGATTCGTCCCGCTACCGTCGATATGAATAGCTTATTGTCCGCTGCAATCATGGAGTAAATTTCCCCTTCGACTCCTGGAAATTCTTCCTTGAACCGGAACTTTCGATCTCCCGCTCGGATGGTGGTGCGAATCTCAGGACTGCCCTCTGACCGTATGCGGTCTTCGTGACGTATGACGTTCACTCCGATATCGGCGAGCAAGCTTTTGCGCTTGGTCTTCTTCTGCTCGGATTTTCCCGGGAGCGAAACGTACCATCCCCCTGGATAGCGTCCGGTGAGAGGAAGTTTGAATTCCTTGAGTCTTCCTGTTTCGAGATCGAAGTGACCAGGATAGGCATTGCTGCAGGGAACCACGAGATCTCCCCCATTGATCAGGAGGTAACCCTGTGGCGCGATACCGCCGAGGGCCACCGCATTGTGCGGCTGCTGTCCGTAAAGGTGCCCGGAGCTGTCGTTGACCCAGATCTGTTCACCGGTTGCGGCATCAAGACAGTAGATAAATACTCCTTCAAAGGGCCAGACTCCGGCTGCAAAATAGATGCGCCCATCCTTGAGAACCGGGCCCCCGCGAACAGGCCAGACCGAAATGAGCCTCTTGTTGCCGATGAGTTTTCTCTCAGAGGGGACAGCCTTGAATTTCCATGCCAGCTTTCCGGTCTCGGCACCCACGCAGTAGAAATTTCCATCATCGGACCCAAAAAACACCTGGTTATTCCAGGCTACCGGTGCGAGGCGGACTGGCCCATTGCAGAAGAATTGCCAGAGCAGCTTTCCTGAAGTGGTGTCGAACGCCGAGATCTTATCCTCGGAACTGGATGCGAGAAAGAGTCTCGAGCCCATGACGATCGGCTCATAACCGCGATCGAATTGGAGCCTGATATCGTTGAAGGCGGGTTGCGGAGATGGCAGGTCGCGGTGCCAGAGCAAGTCCAGACGATCAGGGAGTTCCTGCGGGCTTTCAGCTGTGCGCTCAAAGTCATGACGCCACATCGGCCAGTCGGCAGAGTGAGCCTTTGTCGTTGCCAATACAAAGGCCAGAAAGCAGAGCGCTCGAGTCATTATCGCAAACATGGAGGGCCGTGGTTCTACCAAGTTGGCCGGTTGAGGCAAGCTCAGCGCTATCGCATAGGTTTGGTCAGGGGATGGGGTGATCCTTCCCCTGCAGCAGGCAGTGTCCCGCATAGTGCTTGTGAGAGAATTTCCGCCTTGGAAACGAGGCCTCATCCGATAAGATAGCTTACGATGAATCGACTGGTCATATTAACAATCGTGGCCGGCCTGTTTGGCTGCGACAGGAAGGAGGAAGCGCCCTCAGAGGTTGAGAGGGGCACAGTCAAACCACCGGCAAAGGCTCCGACTCCGGCTCAGGGCCAGATAACGCTCGCGGATTACATCAAGGACAAGCGGGTCTATATCGATTTGGATGTCGGACCGGAGGCCGAGAATCCTTTCGGGCAGTTCAATGCCGATGGGACCTATCAGACAGGAGCCATGGTCGGGGGAGTGGCCATGACATCGGGGAAACCTGACGAAAAGGGAAGGTATGAGGTCAGCGGTCTTACGATCACCCTCTCCGGTGATGACGAAGGAGAGGATCGGCTTGTTTTTTCGACCACCGAACCGGTCGGTGGGGATCAATTCACTGTGACGGGGGAGGAGGGAGAACAGGAGACTGTCACCATCGTCAAGGTCGAGAAAGCCGGGCCTGTTGCAGTCGCTACTGACAAACCCGAGGACGGATTGTTTTCGAAACTGGACCCCCGTATCCTTGAAACGCTCGCAACGGGAGATCTCAAGGCCCTTGAGGACTATATCGAAGACGGGGGTGATTTGAACCAGCGCGACGAAGACAGGAACACCCCTCTCATGGTGGCGATTGTCTTCGGGCGTGCCGATGCGGCCAGGGTTCTGGTCGACGCAGGAGCGAAGCTGGACCTGAAAAGCAAGAAGGGCGACACAGCTCTGATACTGGCAGCCTTTTTAGGACAAACGGAAACGGTGAAGATTCTCCTGGAAAAAGGAGCGGACCATGAGATCAGGAGCAATGCCGGTGCCTCAGCCCTGGATTCAGCAGAATTGCCCTGGGAAGCCGCCAAGGGAATAGTGGCTGCTATTGACTCATTTGTGCACACCCCGTTAGGCATTAAGATGAACTACGACGAGATCGAGGCCGGACGCCCGGTTTGTGCCCAGCAGCTCAGGGATGCTGGCCGGTAAGCTGCCGCGTAGCCACCGGGACCGGAGAAGGCATAGCGGCCTTGATGGAGCCCCACGAGTGGGGCAAGAGACGGGTTACCCCGGAGGACGAGGCTCCATCAGAGGCAGAAACAGTCCCTTCTCGTTGCAACGACATCCCGCAATGAGAAGCCCCCTGGCTTTGCGAGCAGACCGCCGGAAAACGTCACACAGATCAGCCCGGCAACTGGTCCACTGCTTCGGCGACAAGGCGCGGCGCCGCGCCGAGTCGGTAATGAAACTGCACGGCGCACCCCCCGACCAGGTTGTCGATCTTCGTGATCTCGCGAATACCTGTGAGATTGCAATCGTGGGTCAGCAAGACGTGCCCCCCGTGGGTAACGATCGTCGTGAAGAGAAAAGGCCGGTAACTCGGTTCCGGAGGGTGCGGCAAGTGGATCATGGCGGCAGGCAGGCGGTCCTCCGAAAGGGACGCCCAGGAACGGATCGTTGACGCGTTCAATTCGAAAACAGAACCCAGCGGAATCCGATCCGGTTGCCACTTCCCCGACGGATCCCCGCTCTCAGGCACAATATGGCCAGGCTCCTTCGAGGTATCGACGAGAAAGGCGTCCACCCGCACGGATTCGGGAACTATGACGGCGTCCGGTGCCTGGCTGAGAAGATGGCGCATAATGGCGACCTGTGGCTCGCGCTCCAGAGCCGTGCTCATGGTTTCGCAAAGGAGGATATCCGGGATCGCGTCGTCGGGGATGTTATACTTGCAGGCATCCGCAAGCACATACGACTCCACGCTCCTGTCGAGGCCGAGTCGGGATACTACCGACTTTACAGACGCGATCGACACTGCATGCACGTCGAGCACCGTGAAGCGGACCTTCTCGGGGGGAAAAATCGCCATCAGGGGAACGGCCAGCGTCGCATAGGGCCCCGAGCCCGCATACAGCACGCGAACCGGATCCGGCGCCTTCGCCTCGACGGCCTCCACAAGGGCGTCATGCATCCCGCGCAGGAAGGTGGTGGTGCGCTGGAATTCCCCGGCACACATCGCAGCCTGCGTCGGCGAGATGGCCAACCCTTCGCTGCAAGCGGTCTCTCCTTCGGTAACGTCCAACTGCCGATCGATCTGGAAAGCGGCAGCGTTCTCGAGGATCCCGACAAGCTCATCGACAATCCCCGCGAGAATGCCCCTGGATCCATCGTGAGTCAGCGTTTCGCGGGTGAGGCGCCGGAGTTCCTCGATGATGGCGGCGTGTTCAATCATGGATGGGGGGCTTTCCAAGAAGCCCAGGATCAAGGGACGAACCCTAATAGCGTGAATCGAAAGGGATGGGGTCTCCCCTCATGCCGGGGGCTATCGCCGCAAAAGCTCAACTCCACTGATCAGTGTCGGACGCGAAGCACGAGCCGCCAGGCCGATCACGATCCGGCCATCAGAGGGCTCTGCATCGAATTCCCGGGCCAGCACGCGCAACGGTTCGCCGGCCTGTGCGACGACATCGAGATCCTCCAGGACCGTCTTTCCCTGGACGGTGACATCCATCACCCGATCGCCCGGCGTGGCATCCTTGTCCGGTTCGGCGAACAGGAGGCGAATCCGATAAGTTCCCTCCCGTTTCACCGGGACGGAAATCGACTCCACTCCCGACAAACCGGAAGCGGCCACCCACTTCAGCTCTTCACCGCGGATCGCGGCGGAATGAATCCGGAAAGCCCCGGGGTTCGGCGGCTTGACCGCAACGCCCACGTCATTCGAAGGCCCCCCCACGCTTGGAAAGTCCGTCCACAGTGTCCCCTCCCGGGCGCGCCGGTCGCCGGGCGCGCCGAAGTTGATCCCGATCCGGTCCGCTGCGTGCTTCGCGCCGAAGGTCCAGAATTCGGCATCCGGCATGTGGATTAATGCCAGCGATGTCTGGTTCTGATAGGCGCACGAGCAGGTGCGGGTGTAGTCGGGTGCGCTGAGCACGCCGTTGGCCACGATCAGGTTGGCGGTGCAGCTCGAACGGAATCCGCCGATGTTGCCGGTCCCACCGTCCCCGGCGAGGTCGTAGAAGCCGGCCGCGCCGGAGCGGAACGTGAGGAGGTGCTCGCTGCCAATCGCGGTGTTGCAGCCGTACATCCGCTGGTAGCTCCAACCGGTCCGCTTTCCGGTGAGGAGCTCCAGGGCAAACCCGCCACCACCGTTGGTGATGATCCGGTCCCGCCACAGGAGACAGGGGCCGCCGTAATTCAGCTCCCGGTCGTGCCATGCCACCTCCCCGGTCGTGCCGCGCAAGGCCATCATTCCCTTGCCGATGTCGTCCTCGGCCCGGTCACGGTACTTGCTACCGGCCTGGAGCAGGATATCGTGCTCTGCGGAGTAATTCAGGAAGGTCCCGAACACATTCTCGCTCATCTTCCAACGCTCCGCCCCGGTCTTCAAATCCAGGGCCTGGAGGGTCGGCCTGACATCGGGTGCCACGCCGGTTGCCCCCGCCTTCCTGAGCTTGCCCTCGGTGATCGCATCGATGCAGAAGATGGTGTCCTCGCTCACCGCGATGTTGTTGTGGCGGAAGCTGAGCGCCGCGTCGCGTTTCCAGAGCAATCTGCCGGTGTGCCGGTCATAGACGACCAGGCGCCGACTGCCGGAGGCATACTTGGCCTCCTTGAGCATCTTCAGGATGTCGATCCGTTTTTTTACGGCGGGCTTGGCCTTCTTCCCACCCTCGCCCTTGGTCACTGTCACGTTCACCGGGGAGGATGTGGCAATGAGGTAGCGGTCCTGCACGCCGATGTAGCCCCAGTGCGGTGTGCGCTCTCCCTCTTTCTGCACTCCCTCAAGGACGAAGGACTTCAGGGTCGCCCCGGTGGCGGTGTCGAGTTCCAGGATCTTCCCTTCATGAATCGCATAGATCCGGTCGGGCAGGGAAACGTAGTTGCTGCCGATCTCGCCGGCACCCGCGAAGTGGGCCGTCGTGTTGTAATAGCTCCCGAATCCCTTCAACTCCCGTTGCCAGATCATCCGGCCGGTATAGACATCCACTGCGCGCAACATGTCCGACCCCTCGATGAACAGGCGCCCGCCCGCCACCTGCGGCGACGGCCCGTGACCGTGCCGCGGCAGCACCCCTTCGTGATCCGGTCCACCGAACCACAGCAGGCCCAGCGGCGCCTTCACCAGTTTGTCCTTCGAAACCACGGTCTGTCCCGGATTCGCATACTGGTGCGTCCAATCGTCGGTCTCCGGCAAGGCGCCCTCGCGGACCAGGCGCGTCACGCCGTCCTTCCAATCCACCCGCGCCTGTTTCAATGCCTCCGATCCCGCCACGATCCCCGCGATGGCCTCGTGCTGCTTGCGCGAACTGGGGAACATCGCCATCCCTCCGTAGGGCCGGAGAGAGCGGAACAGATTCCCGACAAATTCCCGGTCACCTGGCTTAAACCCGGCAGCCGTCAGATCCTCGCAGATGATCAGGGAGGCGAAGTAGGGCGGGAGGCGGGTCGTCGTCACATCGCCGACATGGGCCGAGAGTCGGATACCATAGGTCCCTGCACGGTCGAAACCACGCCGGACAGAATCGACCTTCTCCGACGAACGGTCGAGGACGACCAGGTGAAGCTCTGACTGATCGAGCACCTCCTCGATCATGCGTCCGGACGCGAAACCGAGGGCAATCCCATATCCCTTCCGGAACTCCGGATCCTCCATCAACCCATCAACCAACGTGGTGAAGCGGTCCCCCTGGCGATCGGCCAGACTTTCGACCTCGGCAATGCCATGGAGAACCCCTGCCGGCTGACCCGCTCTACGTGTGCCAAAACAATCGATCCTCCCCTCTTCGGTAACGACCAGGAGTTTCCCGTCGGCCGCCAGCATGTGATGCACCGCCCCCTCGACATCCGCCATCCAGGCCGGCTTCCGCTTACCCTCTGCGCCCCTCACATCATAGGCGGCCACCTTGCCTTTTTCTGCGGCATACACCCGGTCCCCCGCCTTGATGAATACCTTGGAAGGGCCGTCCTGGGGCTCGATGGCGAATTGAGTTTTGCGGACGTAGTTCCTGACCTCCTTCTTTTTGCCCTTGCTGTTTCCCAGCGTCTTCTTGTCGATCTCCGCTCCCGCGCTCCGTCCGTAAATCGAGTTCTTATCTTGAAACACCAGCGTGTCGCGATCCGCCATCCGAGGGTTCTCGTTCGATACCCGCTTCCCAGTTTCCATGCTGTATGCCCCGTTCGCCACGAAGTAGAGGTCGCGCCCGGCCATCACGTGATGACCCCCGTTCTTCTTGTCGAAAACGAAGTGCTTCATCCTCCCGGTCGCGAGATCGAACACCGCCGGCGTCGAGCGCCCGCCCGGCACCACCAGGTGAGCGCCCGCTATCGCAAGGTGTCCCTGGGGAACCACCGAGGCAAACGACGGGGCGCCGTGCGGTTGCACCGTGTAGTTCATTCCGTCGCCGCTGTTGGTCCAGATGATCTCCCCGCTCATCGCGTCCACCCCATGGATGAATATCCCCATGAAGGACCAGATGCTGGCGCCAAAATACACCCGTCCGTCACTCACAACCGGGCCACCCCGTGCCGGCCAGCTCGAGACCAGCCTGTGGCTGCCGAGCACCTTCCGCTCCGCCGGACCGCCGTTCACCTTCCAGTGAAGTGTCCCGGTATCGGCACTGACACAATAGAGATGGCCGTCATCCGAGACGAAATAGACCCGATCCTTGTAGCCGGCCGGAGCGAACCTCACCGGCGCGTCCGCAAAGAACCGCCACAGGAGTTCCCCGGTTCCAGAATCATACGCCGACACACTGTCGTTCACCGTGGAGGGAACGAACACCCGCTTTCCCATCACAACCGGTTGGGGAACGGTGTCGAACTGAATCTTGTCCTGGGTCTTCGGCCAGGCGGTTCGCGCCGGCGGCAACCTCCGGGACCACAGCAACTCCATCGAATCGGGCAGTGCATGCGGTGTCGATGCACCCCGGGCCGCATCGTATCGCCACATTGGCCAATCGTTCGCCGCTACACTGCCATGGACAAGACACGCCACCATCACTCCGAGGGCGCCTGCCCTTCGCCGTGAGTGGATTGCAGCCGATTCGCTCGCAGGCTTGCCCTTGCCCGCGCCACCGCTGAGCAGGGAGCGCAGAGCAAGGGGAAGGAGGGGTTCGTGTCTCGTCATGCGCGTTTATGTAACAAAGATCAGTTGGGTCGTCGAGAGATGCGAAAGACGATCACCCTGCCGGATCCGTATGCAGGGAGAACTCGGTTTTCCGCGAATCCAGCCCCCTGTCTCAGCATGCTCTGTAGAGTTCTAACCCGCTTGGGAGTGGTGAGTAGATTCGAACCGCGGGAGGATTTGCCTTTGGCCGGCCTAAATATAGGCCATCGGCGGCATTGCAGGCAAATGCACGCGGGCGCCCGTCGAGTATTGCCAGAACGCATTCACGGATCAAAACTCGTTGCACTCCCCTAGGAAGCTAGGACAATTAAAGCAATTGGGTCAGTGGTCATCACTACTGATTCCGACCGACTGCCGTGTGTGCGGTTCTCCCTTCCCGAATACTCCACCCCGATCCACTCCCATGTCGCCCGTCCGCCTTTTCTCTCTTCTAAAGAGCCCCACGATTCTGCTGCCCCTGTTATCTGCAGTCGCTCCGGCCGTCCTAGCCGGACCATTGATTACCGAGTTCATGGCGGATAACGACACCACTCTTGATGATGAGGATGGCGAGTTCTCGGACTGGATCGAAGTTCACAACCCGGACGCCACGCCCGTCGATCTGACCGGATGGTGTCTGACCGACAACGCGGCCAATCTCAGCAAATGGCCATTTCCTGCGGTGACCCTCCACCCGGGAGGGTTTCTCGTCGTGTTCGCCTCCGGGAAGGATCGGCGCGTCCCGGGATCAGAACTACACACCAACTTTCAGCTCAGCTCCGGCGGCGAGTATCTCGCCCTTGTGGAACCAGATGGCACCACCGTGGCGCATCAATACGCCCCCGAGTTCCCCGGCCAGGATCCAGACCGCACCTATGGCCTGGCCTTCGACGGCGCCCCGCTGGTCAACGAGGGCGCCGCCTCCCAGTTCCTGGTGCCCTCCAACGGAACGCTGGGAACGACATGGACTCAGAGCGATTTCACGCCAATTGCATGGGGCAGGGGCGACACCGGTGTCGGCTTCGGGTTACAGATCCCCGGTCTGACCGTGCGCGACGTCCACTCCAATGGAACCCTCAGCAGCCTCAGCAGCGCCGACTCGGCCCTCGCCGGCAACAACGTCGCCAGCGAGACGATCACGGTGGAGCCCGTTTGCAACTTCCTTGACAGCGGGGCCGACGGCCGCTTTGGCAACAACCTTGCCTTCCCTGGTGGCGGCGGCGACGATTATGTGGTCGAAGTCACGGGCACCATCATCATCCCGACTGCCGGAGTCTGGACCTTCGGCCTCAACACGGACGACGGCGGGCGCATCCGCATCGATGGCGTGGACGTGATGGTCGACCCGACCCTGCACGCCGCGGCTGACCACTTCGGCTCGCGCAACCTCAGCGCCGGGGCGCACACCATCGAGGCGATGTTCTGGGAGCGCGGCGGCGGCGCGGAAATGGAACTCTTCGCTGCGAAGGGATCATTCACCACGTTTAACGCTGGTTTCCAACTGGTCGGCGACACGGCCAACGGTGGACTTCCGGTCTTCACGACACCCGATGGCGCGGCTGGCGGCGGCCTGATTGCCACCGACCTCCAACCACAGATGAAGAACGTCAACTCCAGCCTCTACCTGCGCATCCCATTTTCTGTCAGCGACCTCAACGGGCTCACCTCGCTCTCGCTTTCGATGCGCTACAACGACGGCTTCGTCGCCTACCTCAATGGCACGCGGGTCGCCAGTGGAAATGCAATCGCCGGCACGCCCACCTGGAACGCAGGCGCCACCGCCGTACGCACTGGCGCCGATGCCTTCGTGGCAGAGGTCTTCAATCTCACTGCCCACACCAACCTGCTCGCCAGCGGTCCGGACAACGTCCTCGCCATCCACGGCTTGAACATCACCGCCGCGGACGATTCGTTTCTGTTGCTGCCCACCTTGCTCGGCGGGGGTCTGCAGCAGGGTGACCCGTTCTATTTCGACGAACCGACCCCCGACGGCGTCAATTCCGAACCCTCCAGCGAGGGCAAAGTGGCGGACACCAGATTCGATCCAGATCGCGGGTTTTACGATGCGCCATTCCAGGTCGCGGTCACCAGCGCAACACCGGGCGCCTCCATCCGCTACACCACCAATGGCTCGACGCCCACCTCGACCAACGGCACCCTTTACACAGGACCGATCACCATCAGCAGGACCACCACCTTGCGCGCCGTGGCATTCAAGACCGGCTTGGACCCTACCAACGTCGACACCCAAACCTATCTCTTCGTCAACGACATCATCACCCAGACATCGTCCGCCCCGCCCGGGTGGCCGAGCAGCTCGGTCAACGGGCAAGTATACCGATATGGAATGAATTCGGGGGTGGTAAACAATTCCAATCCGGCGATTGGCGGCGTGCAGCAAACCAAGGACGCACTGCTCTCGATCCCCACGCTCTCGATCGTCCTTGACCAGGCAAACCTGACCAGCTCCGGCACCGGAATCTACTCAAACCCGAACAGCAGCGGCTACGCCTGGGAGCGAGAGGCTTCGCTTGAGCTCATCCACCCACCGGACTGGGTCGACCCGGACGGTAATCTCGAGGGGTTTCAGACGGGCTGCGGACTTCGCATCCGCGGGGGCTTCTCCCGCAGGACGCAGAACCCCAAGCACTCGTTCCGGCTCTTCTTCCGGCGCGAATATGGCAACGGCCGCCTCAACTACAAACTGTTCGGAGACGAGGGTGCCGACGAGTTTGACAAAATCGACCTGCGCGGGCCGCAGAACTACTCGTGGGCCATGGGCGGAACGAGCCAGAACAGCTTCGTTCGCGACACCTGGTCGCGCGACCTGCAGGGCGAAATGGGACATCCCTACAAGCGGAGCCGCTGGTACCACCTTTACCTCAACGGGATCTACTGGGGAATGTGCGAGACCGACGAACGCGCCGAAGCCAACTACGGCGAGATCTATTTCGGCGGCGACCAGCTCGACTATGACGTGGTGAAATCCTTCGGTGGCGTCACCGATGGCAACCGCTCCTCCTACCAGCGGCTGTGGCAAAAGTGGCAGTCCGGGTTCTCGAGCAACGCCGCCTATTTCAGTATCCAGGGCAGGAACTCCAATGGCAGCCTCAACCCGGCGATCGAGAAGCTGGTAGATCTGGAAAACCTGATCGATTACATGATCATCACCTACTACACCGGCGACCGCGACGGACCTGGATCACGCTACACCCAGCCGCGCCCGAACAACTACTTCGGCGTCTATAACCGGCTCGCTCCCGACGGCTACAAGTTCTTCGAGCACGACAGCGAACACTCACTCGGGACTGGAGAGAACAATATGGTCTCCCCCTTTACCCGGAGCTCCTCCCTCAACGATTTCAACCCGCACACCCTCCATGAACGCCTGGCCGGTCAGAACCTCGAGTACCGCATGCTCTTCGCCGATCACGTGGCCAAGTATTGCTACAACGGCGGCCTGCTGACCGACGCGGTCGGGATCGCGCGGGTCAATCGGCGCGCCGACTTCATCGATCAGGCAATCTTCGCGCACTCGGCGCGCTGGGGCAGTACTAGCCGGAGCCACGCCAGCTGGTTGAACGCGGTGCAGAGCGTGCGCAATTTCATCACCGGCCGGGTGCCCACCATGATTGGCCAGCTGCGCTCGGTCGGCTGGTACCCGGACCTGGATCCTCCCGGCTACAGCCAGCACGGCGGTTCCATTGCCAGCAACCAGCAGCTGCTGATGGAAGGTGGCCCGGGCGTCATCTACTACACGATCAACGGCGAGGACCCCCGCCAACTCGGGGGCACCATCACTCCTGGCGCGCAGGTGTTTCAGGGCAACACCACGACCGAGAATCTGGTCAGCACCGGCTCGACCTGGAAATATCTCGATAACGGCAGCAACCAGGGAACCGCCTGGCGTAACCCGGGATTTAACGACAACTCCTGGGAATCGGGTGCCGCGGAACTCGGCTACGGAGACGACGACGAGGCCACCACTCTCTCGTTCGGGCCCAGCTCGAACGCGAAATATGCAACCACCTATTTCCGCCATTCCTTCAACGCAACCAACGTCGACGACTATACCAAACTGACGCTCGGGCTGCAGCGGGACGACGGCGCGGTCGTCTACCTCAACGGCAACGAGGTCGCCCGTTCGAATATGCCCAATGGGGCGATCACCTACCTGACCACTTCCTCGAATTTCGTGAGCGGTGCGGACGAGAGGGCCTACTTCCCGATCGACATCCAACCAGTCGACCTCCTCAACGGACAAAACACGCTGGCCGTCGAGATCCACCAGTACAGCGGCACCTCCAGTGACATCAGCTTTGACCTGCAGTTGGACGGCCTCAAGACCACCACCGCCACCCCGCTCTTCCTCACCACCGCGGGCACCAACATCGTGCAATCCCGGGTCAAGAATGGCACCCAGTGGAGCGCCTTGACCGGAGCGACCTTCGTGGTCGACACCGATCCCGCCGCCGCCGCCACCCTCGCCATCACTGAGATTCACTACCGGCCTGCACCGCCGAGCGCCGCCGAGATGGTTGCGGGTTTCAACGAGAGCAGCGACTTTGAGTTCATTGAACTGCTCAACATCGGTCCCCGGCACGTCGACCTCGCCGGACTGGCCTTCACCAGCGGAATCGGGTTCGCCTTCGAGGAATCCCTGCTAGGGCGAACCCTGGCGCCCGGCGCACGCCTCGTCCTGGCAAACAACCCCGCCGCCTTCGAGATGCGCTACGGCATCCGCGCCACCTTCGCCGGCGAATACTCAGGCGATCTCAACAACGACGGCGAACGGCTCATCATCACCGACTCGAACGGTGCGATTGTCCTCGACCTGACCTACAACGACGGCGACCCCTGGCCGGCCAGCGCGGACGGCGACGGCTACTCCCTCGTCCTCATCAACCCGGTGTCACAGCCCGACCCCAATGATCCGGCCAACTGGCGGACAAGCGCCAGCACCGATGGCAATCCTGGCACCAGCGATATGTTCAGCTACTCGATCTGGAAAATCGGCAACGGCATAACCGAGGATGCCGCCGACCCCGATCACGACGGCCTGACCAACTTCATGGAGTACGCGCTCGGCAGCAACCCCCTGCAGCACTCCCCCCAGTTCGCACCAGTGGCCCGGATCCGGCCTCTCGAGATTGGCGGGATTGTCGACAACTATCTGACGATCGAGATCCATCGCCGACTCGGGGCAGATGATGTCATTAGCCGGCCGCAGTTCAGCACCGACCTCCTTGCCTGGCTGGGCGGTGGCGGCACCCTGGTGCCGGTAAGCGTTGTCAATAACAACGACGGCACTGAAAGCCTGACCTTCCGCACCGCTAACCCCGTCTCTGCCGAAGCAGTCCTGTTCGTGCGCGGACAGTTCTTGGTCGTGCCATAGACCGCGATCACACATCCGGATTCCTCTGAGATCATCCGCGCGACCCTCTCTTCCTCGGCCTCAGCGTGAAGTCGCCCTCTCCCAGTTTTCCTGCACCTGATACATGTGTTCAGGCAAGCGTGAGAACATTACCGATCGACAAGTGAAGATCGAGGAAATGACTGCTCCAAGGATGCCACCTCTCTCACCAGTCTGCCAGTGTGTTCCGCCGCATTGACGAAAACCCGACTTCCCTTCCGTCAGCGCAAGCGACATTTCCCGGTAATCTCTTTCGACTTAGGAAGATTTTCAAGGCCATGCCCGCCCCACCCGGATCTGCCGTCCTTGACCTGCAAGAAGCCATCCCTGCCCTCGGTTGACCATTGGAGTGACATCAATCGTTTCTTGACCTCACCCCGCAGATGACGTCCAAGAGAGGCATGAACCTCAATCAAACTGTGCTTTTGTTGCTGGTGGGCTTGGCGGGTGGTCTTGTGGGTGAGGTCGTTGACGGTCCTAAATACAATTTGGTATGTGCGGATTTCTCGAAGGGAGAGGTTTGTGTCGTAGATAAGGAGGGGAAGAGAAAGCACGTCTTTAAGGCGCGGAACCCTAATGATGTCTGGGCGCTTCCAAATGGAGAGGTGCTCTTCGCCTGGAGTCGAGGGGTGAAAATCTTCGATAAGGCTGGCAAGCAGGTGTTTGCGTGGAATTCAACCGAAGCAAAGGACGAGATCCATACCTGTCAGCCGCTTCCGGATGGAAATATTCTGATCGCGCAGAATGGTCCCTCCCGATTGATCGAAATCAACAGGAAAGGAGAGGTCGTGAAAGAAGTGTCGGTGGCGTCCAGGAATAACAATCTCCATATGCGATACCGGATGTGCCGAAAGCTCAGGAGCGGGAATTATCTATGCATGATCTCCTGCGACGATGAGATTCGCGAAATTGATCCGACCGGCAGGACCGTCCGTGTCATCCGGGATCTTCCCGGAGTCAGGATGTCAAAAGCCCATGCGGTGACCCGTCTCGATAATGGCAATACTCTTTTCAGCACGGGTGCAGGAGCGATGGCGGTGGAAGTCGATAAAAATGACAAGATTGTCTGGAAACTGGAGCGGGCAGACGTGCCAGGAATCAAGATGGGCTTTATGACCGGATTGAATCGCCTTCCCAATGGAAATACGATTATTAGTTTCTATCAGGGAAGTCATCATCTTATTGAAGTGACTCAGGAGAAGGAGTTGATCTGGAAGTGGCGTTTGCCCAGTCAGAGAACCGTGGTGAGCGTGCAGATCATCGATCAGGAGGGAGACGCGGCCAAAGGAGAGGTATTCAAGTGATCATTGGTGCTCGCGAAATCAGGTTTCAGGATCGAGCTTGCGACTATTATCGGGAACTGGAGCTGGTGAGTGTCTCTACGGCGCAATGACCCCCGCAAGAGATTCTTTCATATCGGACTCGTCGTCGATTCCAACCAACGCCGGTTCTGTAAGGGGTCGGCCGCGCATCCAACTCCAAATTTCCTGCACCCTGACAACAGGGATGCGGGCTCCCGGCATCCTCAAGCACTCACGGGCTTCGCCTTCTTCACGTAGTCGGGATCAATCTCTACTCCCATACCCGGATCCTTGGGGCAGACAACGATGCCGTTCTCGGCCTTGAGCGATGAACTTTTGCTTTCGCAGGGCAGGTCGCTTTCTCCCTTGAACTCCTGATACGGGGCAATGTTCGGCACAACGCTGGCGAAGTGAAGAACGTTCACGTAGCCGAGTCCTGATCCGGACATGTGAGGCGTGCACCTCATTCCCGCGGCCTCGGCCATCCTCGCCACCCGGATCCCCCGCACAAAGCCTCCATTGTAGTGAAGATCTGGCTGAACGACATCCATTGCACGATTCGAGATTGCCCATCGAAATCGACGCATACTGTATTCCTGTTCACCCCCGGCAACGGGTATCTTCAAGGCCTCGGTCACCCGTTTGGTTTCCCATAGGTGATCGAAGGGCACGGGCTCTTCGTAAAGGGCGTAATTGTTTTCCTCCAGAAGACGTCCCACGCGGATCGCATCTGTCACTTCGTAGGAACTGTTTGCATCCGCGTAAAGCGTGACCTTGTCTCCCAGTGCCCTGCGAATATGAGGGATCAGTTTTTCAGTGCGCCCGGGAATACTGTCCTCGACACGCTTCATACGTCCCCCGACACGGATCTTGACCGCTTTGGCACCGGTCTCTGCGATGAATCGCCCAAGAACATTGGCTTCTTCTTCCGGTGTGTTTCGTCGGTTGCCACTCGCCCGGTAGATGGCGATGTTGCGTTGGCGAACCTCCCCAAAGAGTTCGCCCAGGGGAACGGCGCGGACCTTGCCGATGAGATCAAGCACACCCATCTCCAATGCAGCCTGGCAGACCCAGAACGCAAGTCCCTGCCACTTGTAATTGCTATTGAAGCGGTAAAGCTCCTCGAGCAAGGACTCAATCTTACAGGCGTCCTTTCCAAGGAAGAACCTTCCAACACGGTTATTAAAAATAGGGTGACAATCCTTGAGCCTCAGCGAGTTGGGTGCAGTGACGCTTTGGGCGCCGTCCTTTGAACGGATCCGGACAAGGAAGTCACGCTTGATTCTGAGCAATTCCACGGACTCAATGATAATCGGATCGCGTAGGAACTCCGGTTTCAGAGTGGGCGCTTCATCGATCCCCCTCAGGGGCCCCGAGTTGATCGTTTGGGCGTGGATTCTTCGTGGAAACGTTGTCGCGGCACCCGCCGCAGCAAAACTGGTTGACTGTAGAAACCCGCGTCGGTTCATGGTAGGATGTTCGCCTTTCTTCCGGGATTCTAGAGGTCGGCTGCAGAGGCAGGTTTGCCATTTGCCGGACACCCGGGGCAACGGCTGAGGTGATACGTGAGATGGATCTCCGGTCAAGGCATCTCTACCGAAACAAGGAAGAACTGCCGCGAATGTCCAGTCTCCTGAAAAGATAACGAATTTTCGGGCGGGGTGGCCGCAATTGGGCCCGCGTGGGGAGTGAGCGCGCGGAGATCCGTGGTGCTCAGGATATGGTAGATCCGACCCGCCGCGCTGGACCAGCGGAGGGTGAATCCGTCCGCGCCGCCTGCAGTGGACTCCACCGCCAGCGAGAGCCGTGAATGCGGATCGCGGGGATCAGTGCCGGCCAGGTATTCTTCCCAGGCCAGCATGCCATCGCCGTCATGATCGAGGAGATCGACCGTCTCAGGATCGCCTCCACCAAGGTTGTGGGACTCGATCCACGAATAGGGAGTGCCGCGGGAGGTGACCCCCTCGACTGTGAGTGTCACCGACTGGTCCGAGTAGCCGATCTGGAAGCGTGTCCCGTCGCTACCGGTCACCATGCGGCCGGCATTTTCGAAGGTGTCATGGAGGACTCCAGCAGTCAGAACCGTGAATGTCTCCCCATGAGTGAGCTCCACGCCGGCCTCGACGGTGACCGCCAGGGAGCCCGCCAGGGTCGCCTCGCCCATCACCAGAAGCTGCCCAAAAGCCACTCCCGGAGTACCGGCTCCGCCGATTGCGATGTCGAGGATCGAACCGCCGAACTCATGGTAATTGCCCTGGACTCTGAGCGTTCGATGCGCGGGGGCGGAGGCTTGGGTCACTCTAATCACCCCCCGGTTGTAAAGGCTGGCGTCAACAGTTCCCGCACCCTTGAGTTCGGCGTCCTCCCTCACATCGACCCAGCGCAGCGACTCGATTGTGCCGCCATCGAGAAGCACGGAGGAATGAGCCGCAAGCCGAACTTCGTTGCGGCCGGTGAGCGTCCGCGAATTAAGGTCGAGGGTCTGCGTGGCCACGGAAGAGGCTCCAGCGATTTTGAGCCCCAGAAACGCGAGTTCCCCATCGGCACGAGCGGTGACCGGCACGAGTCCCGTGTTCTCCATGACGGCATTCCACGAAATCCTGGGCGCGCCGCGGTCGGCCTGGTAGGTTATGCCCTCGTTGGCGTAAATGTAATCGGACCAATTCCCGGCATCGGACGTGCCGGCTCCGTCGGCTCCGGACCACCGGTGGTAAGTGTTCGCGAACCACTGAGGCTCGGTGACTCGCTCACCCCGCATCAGGGATTCGAGTTCCGCCACGAGTTCCGGATGGGCTGCCGATATGTCATCCGACTCGCCGGGATCAGCAGCGAGATCATAAAGGAGATTGGCCGGACCAACGAGCTTGTGCCTGCCCCGGATGATAGAATGGTTGGAACCTGCCTCGTGAATCAGGAATTCGCGTTGCCGCTGGTGTCCCGTCCCGGTGAGGGTCGGCGCGAGCGACACCCCGTCGATGCCCACGGGGACATCGACGCCGGCAAGCTCACAGAATGTGGGGAGAAAGTCGGTGACATCGACCACAAGATCGCTGCTCGTTCCGGCTCGCAGCGTCGAGCTGCCCGTGATCATTGCCGGCCAACGAACCACGAGAGGCACGCGGATCCCTCCTTCCCAGATGCTGCCTTTGTTTCCCCGCAAGCCACCGTTGGCGTCCAGTTCGGATCGAGCGTTATTTCCGGGACCCCCGTTGTCGGATTGAAAGATCACGAGAGTGTTGTCCGTCACCGAATCAGATCGATCGCCATCGCCGTTCGGGTCCTCCAGAGCGGCGATAATGTTGCCAAAGTGCGCATCAACCCGGGTGACCATTGCCGCCCATTGCCTTGCCTGCGGCGCCAGGGTCCTGAATGGCGCATTCCCACGGTAGGCGCCGTCCCATCCCGGCAACGCTGCGATGTCGCCGTAGGGTGAGTGCGGAACCTGGACCGCAAGAAGACCGAAGAAGGGGCGGCCGGTCTGATGAGAGACCTGCGCCTGAGAGCGCACAAAGTCGAGTGCCGCAAAGGCATACGAGTCGTCGCAGTAGGCAGTCGTCGGGTAGGTTTCGTCACTCTGCAACGCGGGATACTCGGGATAGGTCGAATTGTGGGCATAGGCACTCATCGAATTCGGGATCAGACTCATGCCAGCATCACCGGGGCGAAATGACCAGAGGGTCGGCTGGAAGAAGGTGTGAGCCCGGACGTGATGGAGCTCGGCGAGAACGTGCTGGTAGCCGTGCGAACTGGGAAGAGTCTGCACGTTCAGGATAGCTGGGTTGATCTGGCTCTGTGAGGCCCCATATCCCCACTTCCCCCAGTATCCGGTGGCGTAACCGGCCGCGGAAAGGACGTCACCCATCAGGACGTCGTCAGCACGCATCGCCTTCTTCGCATTATTAGTATGGTTGCGATCCGCATAAGTGTGTCCCTGATGAAATCCCGACTGCTGCGATGAGCGGGCCGGAGAGCAAACCGTACATCCGTAGCCACGCGTGAAGTTAACCCCCAACGCGGCAAGCCGGTCGATATTAGGAGTCAGGACGCGGGGGAGGCCGCTGACGCGGCGGGCCTCCTGACCGTTGGGCCCGATCGACCCCCACCCCATGTCATCGACATAGAAGTAAAGAATGTTGGGACGCGGTGCGTCACCGGCGCTCAGGCCACCCACTGATAGAGCGGTGAGGACAAGAAGGGGGAGGATTTTCTTCATGGTTCGATGAGTAATGATCTCTGCAGGGGGTCCAGGTCGTCTTCAGGGAGTTCAGCGCATCGACCTTTGACGGGCGAATCCATCGCCTCTTTGATTGCTGCCCTCACGGCACGATCACCGTCCTCTCAGAGTTCAAGGAACTCGGGCCGTTACGGTCACATCGTCGATGTACCAGCCCGCCTGGTTCCCAAAATCGTCAGCCTGGAAGCTGAATTCGAGTTTGATTATTTCCCCCAGAGCTTCGGAGGGCAGATCCACCTTGATTTGCTCCCAATCACCGGTGCCATCTGTGGGATTGAGGAGATCGGCGCCAAGTTGGCTGTCATCGCTGGCCTTGAGAACGCGAATCAAACCGAGATCGAAGAAGCCCTCGATATCGCGAAATTGTTGGAATGTCAGAGCCGCATTGGTCGCGGTGGCAAGATCGATCGTGCCCGGCGACCGGAGCCAGATATCCGTCTCGGTCCCATAATCAGATGCGATGTTTGTTCCTACACAGTTGGGGACGCTGTTGGCTCCTTGCGGACCTGTCAGGGAACCACCGGTCGGATCCCCCAGTTCCCATCGAGTCGTCCCGGTGTCGGCGGGGGCATTGACCCCGGTCGTCCAGCCCGCCGGAAGATCCGGGCCACCGTCGAAGTTCTCCGAGAACAATGTGATCGGGGGCGGGAGAAACTCCTCGATCCGATAGAAACGGGTCGGGTCATCCGGCCTCAGGATGATCTTGGTGTTGGCCGGCGGATCCGCTGGAATGCTTCCTTCCACCAATTCCCAAGCAAGAGGGTCGTCAGCGAGATCGGTAGTGCTTGTGAGATTGTAGACCATTCCGGCTTGGCTCTCCCATTCAAACACGAGATCGGAACCATTCCTGGTGACGGCCAAAGCAAGGTCCGGCGTTTCGATCACGCTCGCTTTCTGGTAGGCATCGTAGTGGGGTTCCACGCGCGAGTCGGACGTGTCGCCATCGCCGTCCGGATCGTCGAGTCGAAAATCATAGATCGCAACCTCATCGAGCAAGCCGGTGAAGAACTGTCGGTCGAGGAGCTTGTGCGAGCCGAGAACCCAACCTCCGTCGGCGGGCTCGGTCACTCGCTGACTGCCACTTTGCTCGACACCGTCGACGTAGAAGCGGATCGTCGAATCGACGCCGCCTGCAACCGCACTGTGGTCATACGTAAGAATGATGTGATACCAGGTTTCCGCTTCGAAAAGTGGTCCGGCATTTGTGGGTCCTCCGCCAATGTACGACCGGAAATTCGCGGTGCTATGGACGAACAGATTGCTGCGGCCAATGCCGTTGCCGTTCTGGTTTGAGACGATGATTCCCGCGTCGCCGGGGATGATAGTCGGGTTGAAGACAGTCTCGATGGAGAAGTCGCCCGCGGAAGGGTCGAACCTCAGGGGCGTCAAGATTCCATCGTCACCATTGAAGAGAGCGGCCAGGCCGACCACCCCGGGCTCACCCAGAACGGTCGTCCCGATAGGAGCACTGTAATCAGCATCGAGCCCGTTCCCGCTGGAGTCGGCAATCACACTTGATCCCGGCACCTCCTCGAAGCGGTAGTAGGCAAGAGGGGAATCGGAAAGGACGACCGCGGGATAGTCGGCCATGGACATGGAGGTTACCCCAAGGGCGAAAGCGACGGCGATCAGGATTCTGGTTTTCATTGGACTAACGGTGTGGATGGGTTGGATTGGGGAGGAGGATCTAGTTCTGGATGACCTTCAGACGAATGAACTGCCGCGGCTGATCAGAGAGCGGTAAGTCTGAACGAAAAGTGAGGTTCTCGGTGCCGTCACCATTCTCGATGACGGCGGCCACAGCAGTAAGCGCGCTCCACGAAATCAGGTCGGTCGAAATCTCGACCACCAGGCTGAGATCGTCGGCCTTCGCGAGCCTCCGGAAACTGAAGCTGAGGAAGCCGCTCTCGGTGTCAACGGCAGGCAGTCCCGCCCGGGTCCGGATGAGGGGATCGATTCCCAGGGCATACTTGACAAGGTTGGGAACGCCATCACCACTGGCGTCCGCCTCTGCAGCGCTGACCAAGGGGTCGGCCAACTCCACCGGAGTGAAGAACTGGGCGCTCCACGAGCGGTAGGTATGGCGTTGTGGTGTCGGGTTGACTTCTCCCGGCGATCCATTGAGTTCGGCACTGAGGGCCCAGCTGGACCGGAAATCCCAAGCGCCCCAGTCGGAGTCACCGTCAAGAATATCGATGCTGTGACCGCCTCTTCGCGCCGGGGGGAACCAATCTCCGTCAAATCTGAAGGACAGGATGTTCTCCCCTGTTGAGTCGCGCAGGACAAGCTGCTCTCCTCCGTTGTCGAGCGAGCCGGCATAGGTGCCGAGCACATTCAAGCCGGGGAAGTTGGCCGGATCGGTGACGAGGATCCCATAGGCTCCCGGTGCCAGCTCTCCGCCAGTGAAATTGAAAGTCACGCCGTTGCTGAAATGCACGCCGGCAAGATCGAGCGGGCCGTCACCGATATTCTTCAATTCGATAAACTCGAATGACCTCCCTCCCGGGGGGGCATAGTGCAACTCCGTGATGCGCAGCGAATCCTGCTGTGCCGAGGGCGTGCTCGGTGTTGTCAGCGAGTCAATCTCAGATGCGCTCGCGTCGAATAACCCGATCGTTTCGCCGCGGGTGGAGATTTGTCCGTCGTAATCGCCCTCGACGTTCAGTCCTTCGCCGCCTTTGGGGCTGACCGTGCGCGTGCGGAACGCGGAGACCTTCGGCGAAACATACAGGCTGTGGCGCGCTTCGATAATGGTGCCGGGTAGGAAGGTGAACGCAACGCCTCCTGCAAGATGCCATCCGGTGATATCGACCGCGAAGGAGTTCGCATTTCGCAGTTCGATGTATTCCTCGTCCTGGTTGCCCGAGGACGGATTGTTTTCGAAACTGCCGAACGTGATCTGGGGATTCGCAGTTTGTGGCTCCGGCAAGCGTGCCGAGGTCACTGCGGCAGGGGCCCCGACCGGGGCCTGGTAACTCCGGGCATTACTGGCCTGGTGAGTGACCGACAGATGGGTGCGGCGGGGCGCGAGATATCCGCTCTTCAGCGTCCTGATCGCTCGGGCCAGCGACTGCGGTTGTCCGAACTGTCCCCACTTGTTCTTGTCGAGCAGTGCGTCATTCCCAAGCGCCAGGACCATCTCCTCAATCCTGTCGTCAGCGATCGTGGAAATCAGCAACTCGTCAACGAGGGTGCGCAGGCGACGTTGAAACATGGCCTTGAAACGCCCATTTTCCAACAGCTTGTCAATAATCCTGTTCCAGCTCCGGTTTCCTGGAAGCTCCTGAATGCCCACGAAAGGGTGCGAGGGGGAAATGGGGGTGTTGGAACTCCTGCCCCCCAGGACATAGTCGGCTGTCGCCCAGATGCCGTCGTCGGAGATATTATCGCTGGTCATGTAGTGGCTTCCCCAGGTGAGGTCGAGGTCCCACGGTAACTGCGTCCACTCTCCCGTGCCATCGCTGTCGCGATAGAGGTAGTAGTTCTTGCGCATGTTGTCGTTATTCTGCGTCAATACGGTGGCGGCGAGATAATTGAGTTGGCGGGGCAGGTCGATATTGTCGAAAATGAAATTCTCCAGAGTGGAACCACTGGCGTTCATGCCAGACAGAAAGGCTGCGAGATCGGAGTTGTTCTCGTGCATGCGGTTTTTCTTCTCAACACCACTTGTGCTGCTGCTCCCTCCGTTGAACATCTTGTAGAGCGCCCCGTCGTCGTCGATCCGCTCCTCGCGGCGCAACAAACGCTTGTCGACCTGCTCAGTGTATGTGGCCACGCTGAAGAAGGCGCCGTTCTGCTGCACGCGGGTCAGAAAACACACCGAACCCGGAGAACCCGCGAGGTCGTAGAACTCGTAGCTGAGCGGTTGACGCACGTAAGACTTGTCCGTCCATGTTGTATTCAGATTGAATTCCTCGGCGCGCACCGAATCCGGATCGGGGTCGAAACGGAAATGGTGATCGGTATTGAAGTCGAACTTGTAGCTCTTCTTCGAGAGACCGGCAGATGAACCGCCGCGCACTCGACAGAAAATGTTATCGTAGAATTCGCCAAGGTAGATACACGACGCCCGCGTCCCGGCGCGGTTGTTGGCGGCTCCCGGGTTCCGGATGAACCACTCCAGCACGGGCAAGTTGGACACCACTCCGGGGTTGGTTGCCGCGGTTCCGAAATATTCCGGGGAATTGATCGGATCTCCGAAGAAAGGATTGCGTGAGATTGTGCCGCCGCGGTCGGACGACTCGATGCGCCAGCGCACCATCTCGCCTGCGGCCAGATGGGCGAGCGGAAGAGCTGCGCTGTAGACCCCGTCAGCCGCAACCGCATCCGGAGAGAGCCCGTCATCTTTCATCTGGACAGAACTCTCGCCCCCAAAGCCCCGCCGGTGCACCAGGGTCACGGAGGTGATTGGATCTCTCGACGGGGTCGCCTCGGCTGTGATGAGCAGTTCGCTCTGAATCGCAACGTCTGGCCGCTCAGGATTCTCGGTGACGTTGCGGATGATGGGGCCGAGATCGGGCACGCCACCAGCAGTCTCGCTCCCCGGCGTTGGTGTTGTCATATAGATCAACTGGGAACTGCCTGATGCAGGCGTGAGCTGAGCATCAAGTTCGCAATCGAACAGCATGTTGGATCCGGACACGCCGCGGTTCATCCCATGAACCGCGAGAATGTTCGTTCCGACCTCAAGATTGACGTCGTCGAGATTGATCGCGAAGGACTCCAGCGCGATCGCCGCGGTGTCGCTGTGGTCTGAACCCGCTTCCGCCTCGTAGTCGAACACTCCATCGGCAGGCGGATTGGCGGAGGCGAGGATCGCGCTACCGTTAATATAGATCGCGAATCCATCGTCGTAACGTGCTCTGAGGGTGAGAGAGGTCACCTCATCAGAACCGTCGATATTGAACGGAATACGCAGGTAGATCGTCGTATTCCTCTGGTAGAGGGGGCCCTCGACGTCGCCTCCGGGGCCGATGAAATCGTCATAGGGATCGCCAGCCTGCGTAGCATATCCGATTCCGAGCGCAGCCCACGTCCAAGCGCTATCGTCAAATCCCGTCGCGTTGAAAGGCCTCGCACCGTCGACGTCTTCGGATGAATCGTCGGGCACAGTGAACCGGACATCATTCCCAGGACCCACCAGTTGCACGGTCGAACCATCTGCGTCCCCGGCACCGTAGGATATATCCGGATACTGCGGCGGGTAGGACGGGGCGAATTCAGATTCTATGGTGACCCCATCGGGACGCACCAGGGCGAGGTACTCACCACCCCTGGCAAGTTTAAAGTTGGTGTGCAACTCCTCTCCGGCCACCGCTCGGTCTTTGCCCGAAGCAAACACGATAAGCTTAGCACCAGAATTGAGCGTCACCCTGGGAAAAGCCCACTTGTCGAGTGTGAGGGCATTGTCTGTAAGGTGCCAACCAGTCAGATCAACTGCTGCCCCGGAAATGCTCGACAGTTCGATCCAATCTGAGTCATCGCCATTCTCGTCAGCAAGACCACTGGTATTGACCGCCAGAAACTCGCTAATGATGACCTCCCCTCCGTCTGCCAGAAACGAACAAGCACCCAGGTAGCAGAGTATGAATATGAGAGGACAGATGGGCGAGGTCTGGGAGCGCATCTTTGGGAGAATCCTACAAACCAAATAGTTGCCGAACCGCTTCCGCAGCTCCACTCCCACCCGGAAGAAATGCTCCGATTCTGGCTACTTTCGGCGCCGGAACACAAGTGCGATACCGGCGAAACCAAGGAGGACGGTGGAGGAGGGCTCGGGAATAGCTGTGATCAGTGAGCCCGATGCTCCATTGAAGGGAGCGATCTCGATGTTCACACCATCGACGGCGGGCACTCCATTGACAGTGATCTTGCCGAGATGCTCGCCTCTGAAAGCAGCCGGTGTCTCTGCCCGGAAGGACAAGGTCGATCCGAATGTGAGATTAATTGTCGAAATATTCACCGGATTGCCGCCACCCCCAAACGTCGCAGAGCTAGTGCTGTCGATGTCAAGGGAGACAGCGTTTACGATAAAGAACGGATTGAACTGGCTGCCATTGGTAAGGTTGATGCTCACCCCCGTGCTGCCGGGTTGACCACCGGTGCCGTCGTTTCCGCCCGCGACCAGTCCGAGGGTCGCGTTATCGAGAGTCATGGTGAAGCCGTTCCCGATCTGCAATCTCTGTTGGCCGCCCAGATTGGGGATTTCTATAGATCCATTTACGATCGAGATGTCGTCAGCAACACTGACATTAGCATCGACCGCGCTCACTCCCGAACCACTGAAATCCCAGTTGCTGTCGTCGAAGGGATCCGTGCTTGTCGCTCCGGTCCAGACAACGGCGGCCTGGGATGGGGCAAGGAAAGCGGCGATAACAGCAAAGGTGACGAAGCAGGTTTTCATGGTGGCCGAAGCCATTGGGGTTATGGACTCAAAAAAAGAATAGGGAGTTCCTGAATTCCTGACAAGTGCCCTTTTTGTGATCCGAAACAGTCTCTGGAGAGGCAGAAACAGGGCATCACGGGGTGGTGCCCGTGCCCATTAGCCGCCCGAAGCAGTAGTGGTCGAGCGAGATGCCCGCTTCAACGGAGACCAGATCTGCGCCATGGCAGCCGATTGCACCCCCCTTGGTCTGAACGGGGCAGGAACCGCGCAGATGAAGATCAGCCGATCTCAATCCCCTTGCACCCTGCAACGCGCACTCTGAATCGGTGTTCGGTGACCGCCGGCAGAATCTGCCTGAAGCTTGCGCCTGACAACAGAGCGCATTCTTCCGGTTCAGCGTGGACTAGTCCCCCACCAGGCATCCTGTTCCTGCTCCCCGATGCGTGGCCGTGCCCCTCTCTCTATCGGCCCTGGCGCCTTTTTGAATAGGCTGACTGGGGGGTTGTCCTTACGCTGACCAGATGAAGCTGTCGGTGCTACCTTTCCTCCTTTTGCTGACCCCAGCAGCTTATGCGTCGCCGGTGAAGGCAGCCGGCATGTCTAAGAAGATTGAAGAGGTTCTCGCGGACACTGTGAGCCGCGAGAAAGCTCCGGGTATGGTGGCAGCGATTACTTCATCGAAGGGAGTGCTGGCAGTGGGTGCCGCAGGGATACGGAGAATGGGCAGCGACAAGAAACTGACAGCCCAGGATCTGATTCACCTGGGTTCCTGCACCAAGGCCATGACGTCGGTCCTGCTGGCTACCCTGGTGGCCGAAGGGAAACTCACTTGGGAGACCTCGCTCATCGAAGCCCTTCCTGACCTCAAGGACAGCATCCATCCCGATTACTATTCCGTTACCGTCTGGGAATTGCTCACCCATCGGGCGAGGGTGCCGGCTAATGCGGAGAACTGGTGGGCTCATGGGAAGATGGAGCTGAAGAAAAGGCGCCTGGCGATTTTGAAGGAAACCCTCAAGGAGGCCCCACCCCTCAAGAAAGGAGGGTATCACTATTCCAACTTGGGATATATGATCGCCGGATGCATGGCGGAGAGAGTCACCGGCTCCAATTGGGAGTCCTTGATGGGAAAACACATCTTCGATCCGCTTGGCATGGACTCAGCTGGATTTGGCGCCCCTGGCGCCCTTGGAAATACGGATCAGCCATGGGGTCACATTTGGTCAGGAGAGGGATGGCTCCCTCGCCAATTCGACAACGCGGAGGCCCTTGGTCCGGCCGGTCGCGTGCATTGCTCGGTTGCGGATTGGGCCAAATTCCTCGCCATGCAGCTACCAGGGGGCAAGACCCTTGGACTGGATCGCAAAACCCTGAGCAGATTGATCACGCCCACAGGAACGTATGCAGGAGGATGGGTTCTTGCCAAACGACCGTGGGGCAAAGGGACGGTGCTGACCCACAGCGGCAGCAACACGATGTGGTACGCCACCGTCTGGGTGGCTCCAAAGTTGAACCGGTCCTTTCTTGTAGCAACGAATTCTCGTGATGAGCGCTCCCATCTTATTTGCGATCAAATCATCGGAAGGCTCATTCGAATAGACCAAGGCGCCGACTGAAAAGAAAGCCGGCCCGGCCACCGATAACAGTTGTCTCACCCTGCGGTCTGGCAAGACTGGAAGTCATGAAGTCGGTCACCTCCCTGCTTATTGCCATCCTGTGCATTTCCTGTGACAGGCCGGATGGCGAAGGACACCATCGGAATAACACGCCTCTTCCTGCAACGGGACCTCAACAATCGATATCGGAAGAAGAGAACGGGAAAAGGAAGAATGCCCTGCAGCAACAAGCGGAATCCTTTTTCAAGGCATTCTCGATCGCCCTCTCTGAGAGCAAGGCAGAGACAGCTGCAGCCATGATAGGACAAGAACACCGTGAACGGTTCCTGCTTGGCTACCGGTTATGGCAGGGCGCCCAGTTTTTGGACCCCATTGTAAAGAGAGCGTCGGAGGACGGGACACTCATTGAAGTTGAAGTCAGCTTCAAACACGAACAAAATGGCGGAGACCGCGAAACCAAATCTTTACGGTTTGCCGACGGCAAGTGGCAACTGCTTGACAGCTAAGAATGTTGCCAGCTCCTTGCTTTGGCTGAGCGGTTCTCCACTGGAATCCTCCCTGGGAGTCGCTCAACCTGAGAATCATTTTCGACTCCATGCTCCGGGTGACCCGGCTGAAATCAGCGGAAGGGGCGGACCGCCACCCCGGGCAGCTTTTGGTTATGTCGGAATCCAAGCCCTTCCGTGAACTGCTCCCGGGCATGGCACTTGCCTTCAGCTGCCTCTGTCTTGCCAAGGCGCAGCCGCACCCGGCAGCAAAACAGCAGGTCATCCCCGGCACGATCGCACGGATGACTCCATGGAAGCGCGCAGCCACGAATGGCGTGTATGGGGCGACCAGCCTCCTGTCGCTTAGGCAAGCAATCCTTTCAAAGGTCCGGTGCTGTCAGCAAAGTGCTCCATACCTGTACCCATCAGCTGAGCTTGCGAGAGCCATAAATTGGCCAGGGGCGTTTTTTCAGGGCAATTAAGGATGCGGCCCGTCTTGATTCTGCCGTTGGCAGAACCTGCCACAATAATCGGAAGCTCATCCATGGTATGGTCTTTTCCATCACCCAATCCTGACCCTAGGGTGATCATGGAGTGATCCAAAAGGGTGCCTTCTCCCTCTCTGATCGCATCCAACTGCTCCAACACTTCGGCGAACAGCTCCACATAAAACCGATCCACTTGCGACAGGACCCTCTTTACGTCTTCTCTGTCCTGGGAATGGGTGAGCCCATGATGTGATTTCGTGAAATTCAATTCATGGAATCGCTGCGGCGTTCCCCACCTTTCAGGCGCGAGCATGAACGTGGCGACATGTGTGAGGTCTCCCTGAAATGCCAGCACAAGCAATTTGCCCATCATCCGGATGTACTCTCCACGCGTCATGGGAGTCTCATCAGGTTCTTTCATGTCCGCCCTCTCATGCGTTGCATAGTACCTGCTTAGTTTCTCGATCTGTCTTTCGATTTCCCTCACGGAAGTGCAGTACTCATCCAGCTTGTCCTTGTCATGACGACTCAGATTCTTTTCGAAATTGGCAGCGTCCTCCAAAATCAGGTCCGTAATATCCTTGTCCGATTTCCCGGTCTTAAACAGACGCTGATAGACCTGTCGCGGGTCTTTCATCGACGTCGCTACATGCTCCGGTCCGTACCAGGAGATGTTGTCCAGGTAGATCGATTCCTTGAGATCTTTAAACGTATTGCAATTCAGCTCCAATGACCGAATAGGTGTCCGCTGGCTTACCTTGTCCGCAATCAGATGGTCCAAGGTCCTGTCCATCGGGTAAGGCGACTTGAGTTCGCCATGAGGATCGGCCGAGGACAGGTAACAGGAACTGCATTGATTGTGCACATCAATCCCTCTCACGTTAACCCGGGACAGGCCCGTGATCAGCGTGACCTTTTCACCTACCTTCTTCAGCGGACTCAAAGTGGGCATCGCCAAGAAATCCTGGGTATCATTCCCGGGAAAGAAATGATCCCTCACAAAACCCATCGGCGAATAAAAAGACGCAAACCGCAGGGAAGGTTCCTTTAACTTCTTCGTTACTGCCTCCTCTGCATACATCTCCAGCCAAGGGAGAGCCATTATGCTGCCTCCCGCTCCCAACAAGAACTTGCGTCTATCAATATGTCTCATTCTTTTCTCTTTTGGTTAAATACTGGGTGAAGCACCGTATGTTTGATGAGCGCTCTCAATTTGTAATTCTCCTTCTCGCTGACCTTCGCGATTTCATCCACGGCAATTCGATCCGCCAACGTCAACTCTCTCCCCAGGCCATAGGAAAGCAGGTGCTTGATGAAGGCCCTGGCAAACAAATCCTTTTCCGCGAGCACGGCATCCTTAAAACCGACAACGTCTTTGAACTCATGTTTGCCAAACAATATACCACTGGCGTCCACCTTCAAGCCGGTTCGATACCGATCTCGCCAGCGCCCCAGTAAATCGTAATTTTCCAAGGCAAAGCCCAGGGGGTCTATCTTTTGATGACATCCCGCGCATCGGGAGTCTTCACTGTGCTGATTTAGCTTTTGCCTTACGGTCAGGCCTTCTTTTTCCAGCGTGGTGTCGTCCGCCTTCAAGTCCGGCACATCGTCAGGAGGAGGCTCGGGGGGATCATTGAAAATGACCGAAGAGACCCAAGACCCTCGCGTGATGGGCAATGATCGAAACGGCCCCGATGTCATCACCATGACAGCTCCTGTCGTGATCACGCCCCCGAATCTTCTGTCCTTTAGCGGCGTCCGGGTGAATTCAATATCGCGAAGGTTGACGTTAATGCCATAGGTGGCAGCCCTGCCTTGGTACCATTCTTCCAACAAGTGACTGCGGTAGGTAAAGTCGGAATCGACCAATTCCATGATGGGCCTGTTCTCAATGAAAACCGTTTCAAAATTCAGAAGCGGCTCCAACATCATGTGCATCCCTCTCTTGTAGGATATCTTGTCATCCCCACCGAAGTAGTAATCCCGATGGGTCCTGAAATCAGGTGATGCGGAAACCAAATTGTTAATCTTTAGCCATTGAGGCGCAAAACTGTCGCAGAAGTTTTTCACGCGTCGATCGTTGAGCATTCGATCGACCTGTCCTCCCAGGACCTCTGGATCCTGAAGCCTGCCCTCCCCCGCCAATGCCAGCAATTCATCGTCGGGAATCGAACTCCATAGAAAAAAGGACAGACGGGTCGCCAGATTAAATGACGCATGATTCGACGCGTCACCACTTGCCTCGTTGTGAACGAGAATAAATCGCGGAGAAGCCAACGCCCCTGACACGACATCCTTCATGCTCCTGGTGAAATCGCCGCTTCTCTTATAGCTCCTGTCAAAATACTCCGTGTACAACTTCACGGTTTTTGCGTCAGCGGGAGATCTGAATGCTCTGAGGAGAAGTTTCCGGATTCGTTCATGCGCTACCTTTTCGACCGGTTGCTTCAGTTCCGCTTTGACCTTATCATCCCGCTTCCAACTACCCACCAGTTCCTCTTTGGCGACGTCTTGGTTGCCAGCCGCAATTCCCTCAATCTGGAGCTTGCTCAACCCGGATCGAAACAAGCGAACGTCATTGAGATCTCCGTGGAAAGGCTCGTCCCCAAACGAGCCGATCTCCATCGGCCCGGCACTCCGGGTATGGAGTTGACCCTCGACCGCCTTGCGGCCGACCTGCTCTCCGTCCACGTAGAGGCTCATTTGATTGCCGTCGTAGGTCCCGGCAACGTGATGCCACTTCCCGTCACCAAGGGCACTTGGTTTCACCGGGGCACCAAATTCCACATAGCGACCTTCGATACCCGCACCCATCCAGATTCCCCAGGTTCCGCCCGTGCCGCCAATGGCCAACAACTGGCGTCGCCACGAATCCTCACGGCGAACAATGGTCTGCCACTTCGCGGTCGTTTTGGATGGGCGGATCCAGGCGCTAAGAGTCAATCCCGTGCTATGGGTCGCAACAGATTTATCTGCCGTAATCGAGCCAAATCCCGTGGTCAATGGCTCCTTTGATGGATCCTGAAACAGATCATTCCAGATCCGACAGTTCTTATCGAAATTCTCTGCGTTCACAACCGACCGGCTGAGCTCCAGGAAGGACTCCATGAGCACTGGCGTCAGGCTGAGATGATCCCCGCGATTGTTGAACCCGTTTTCCGCGGGAGGATCTTTGGGAAAGGCCATCACGCCCAGCAACCGATTCTCCAGCAGTTGCTGCAATCCCATGATTCGATTGCCCACTCTTGCAACCTTGGGCATCCTGCCTGTTTCGGGCCTGAAATAGTTGTTGTGGTCTCGAATAATGCGGTCGTTGATCGAGTAGACCCACGACTTAAGATCGAACAAGTCTCTCACTGCATTACCATATTCAAACCGGTTCATTCGCCGAAGGCGTAGCGGGACCACCGGTTGACGATGCGCCATGGCTCTCCTGAATGCCCCTTCCAGCTCCAGCAACATGAGTTCGCGTTGGTCACCGCTGGGCTGTTCCTTCTCTTCGGGAGGCATCTCTCTCTTCCCCAATGCCTCGATCATCTTTTCAATGAGTTGCGGGTTCTTCTCGAGGTCAGCCCATGATCCGTAGTCAGTCAGCCTGATCTTGCCCTTGGCTTTTTCGCGCCCATGGCAGTCGTGGCAATATTCCTGGAGAATGGATCCAATGCCCTTTCCAAAGTCATTCGCTCTTGCAGAAGGTTCCCGAGCACTGGCCGGAGACACGCATGCCGATCCTGCGAGCAAAGCGAAGGTGGCAACTGCCAGGAACGCCCTTGTTCGCTCCCGGCATCCCCGTTGCTCGTCGGACGAGCTTTCAGGGGCAGGCAGGATGCAAAATCCAGTCATTGACCCTATTCGACCGGGTATCGCGGGATGCTGCAAGCAGCAAGATGAGCAGACCGGCAATGCCGCCCTCTTCCGTAACAGCGTCGAGCACCCCACCCTGTGACGTGCGCCCTGATATGGGGTGTTATTTTAAGGGCTTCTCGATCCGGTAGAGGTGGGTATCGCTTCGCAGGAACAACGCTCCATCTTCCACCGCTGGCGAAGCCTTAAAAATACCCTTCAACTGATTTGTCGACAGCACCTTGAATCTCCTGCCAGCGGCCAGCACGGTGGTTTTGCCTTCGCGGTTGCAGAAATAGATGCGACTACGAACCTCAATCGGCGAGGCGTCGTGGTTGCCGCCGAGGCGTTCGCGCCAGAGTTCCCTGCCGTTGAGGGCATCGATACACGTAGCCACGCCGGCATCGTGCACGGCGAAAATTTCCCTGCCCACCAGGATCGGTGAAGGCACGTGGCCGATTCCGGTGGAGAATTGCCAGACGCGCTGGTCCTCACGCAGCCTGCCTTTTCCGGGGCGGAGCGCAAAGAGGCAAAAGTGATCCTGTCGAATGGAACCGACAACGTAGAACAGATCGTTCCCATAGGAAGGGCGTCCAACGATGGAGAAGCCATCGTAGGGCATCCACCAGATTTCCTTACCGCTAGCAAGGTCATATGCCGCCACATGATCAGCCCCGGAGCACACCAGTTGGGGGACACCATTGACAGCTTGAATCAACGGGGTGGAATAGGACATTTTTGCAATGAGCCGTTTCTTGGCAGCTGCCTCAAGATGAGCGCGGGGTTGTTTCCATTTGGTTCTGCCCGTCTGCTTGTCGAGGGCGACAATAAACTGATTGTCGATACCGTCACAGGTGAGAATCAAGAGATCCTCATGAAGAACGGGCGAACTGGCCGCGCCCTGGATCACATTGAATATGAACTCGGTGTTCTTCCATACGATTCTTCCGGCGGTGTCCAGACACACCGTTCCCCGCGGACCAAAATGTACAAACACATGTTCGCCATCCAACACGGGCGTGGGAGAGGCATAACCATTAAGCCGATGTTTTGAGCCGACGTCCTTCGCCCTCAGGACCTCCACATCGTGCATCAACTTACCGGTAACCTTGTCCAGGCAAACCGCGTGCAACGATTTGCCGCCCTCCTGCGAACTGGTCAGCCAGATCTGATTTCCTGCTATGACCGGCGAGGAATATCCCTGCCCCGGGACCGCCGATTTCCACGTGATGTTTTTCTCCTCACTCCACACAATGGGAATGCCCTTTGCCTCAGAATGCCCCTGGCCATCGGGCCCACGGAACTGCGGCCAGTCCGCAGAGCAAAGAGCAGGAGAAAAAAGGGAAATCAGGATAGATACTGTGACAAGTCGCATGGCCTTTGTTGCCCGCCGGAATATCCGACGCGGGAAGCGTGGAACAGTTAATAGTTTTCCGCGGCACTTTGAAAGCCAAGGTCTTCAGTCCCACTGGATTGAGGGAATCCCACTCCACACCCAGTTTCCTGCGCCCTGACAAGGGGGCCTCAGGGATTCTTCCTGCCAGTCCCGCATTCCTGGATGAAGCCTTTTCAAACGCTGGCAGGGTCACGGGTGAGAGGCTTGACTAAGTGAGGCCTGGGTCGTCACTATTTCTCATAATGACAGCCACGTTTCGGGCCACCACCTTTGCCCTGTTCTCTCTCCTTTTTCTCTTCCCTCTCAGCGCAGCTCCTGATCGAGATCCGCTTAATATTCCAGATACAGATGAAGGCCTGCCCGGTGCAGGACCACTGAGGCGAACGGAGTGGTTCCGCGGGGTTTGGCGCAATCGGCGCAGCTCCTGGCTGAACAAAACCGATGAGGAAAAGAACTCAATTGTTTTCCTGGGAGACTCAATCACACAGGGTTGGAGCGACGACTTCCGTGGATTCTTTGGCGACCTGAAGGTAACCAATCGTGGTATCAGTGGAGACACCAGCCGCGGACTCCTCCTGCGATTGCCTGGCGATGTTCTTGCGCTCAACCCGAAGGCGGTGGTGATCATGATTGGCGCGAATGATCTCGCTGAAAAAGCGAAGGGCGAAACGGTATTCGGCAATGTGGAACTCATTGTGAAGCGGTTGAAAGATCACAGTTCAACGATGCCCATTATCGTATGCGAGACCTTTCCCTGTGCTCCAGACAACTATCGCCCGGTAACCGAGATCCAAAAGATCAACTCGCTCTACACCAAGGCCTGGGAGGACGATCCTCAAGTGACGATTGCTAAAACTTACGAGCTTTTTGCGGGGACTGATGGAGCCTCGATGCCGAATCTTCTGCCTGATCGCGTCCATCCCAATACGACTGGATATGCAGTTTGGTCAAAGGCGCTGCATCCGATTTTCGCCCGCCTTGGACTGGGTGACGGCACACCAGACCCACACGCATGGATTCACTTCACCCGTTACGATCGGGAAGTCGCTCGCTACAACGAATTCTACGTCTACTATACTAATCGGGCAAAGCCGTTGGAGCTGACAATGGCTGTGGAGCCAGAACCTGGGCACCATCTCGCTTTCCAATGGATCACAAAGCACGGCCCAATTCGCTCTATGACCATCGAAGTCAATGGACGCCATTTGACCAGGAGTCACCCTTCCCGAGGGAACGGGAAACAGTCTTTTTTCTGGGATACGATCCCAGTAAGTGAATTTGGAATCACAAAAAGGGAACGGAAGGGTAATTACAAAATTCGGGTCTGGTGCCCGGACGGGGCAGAGGAAGACGCCGTCATTTCAAGTGTCCGCCTGATCAGTGGAGAGTCACAGTTAATGAAAGCCCGTTTGGCAAAGCCGACTCACAAGGCAACGCTGAATTCTCCGGGATCAATGTCCGCGGCGGAAAGGGCCTCTTCCCGCATTGATCTTGATCCTGTCAGAAAGTAACTGCAGACCAACTGGGTGAGAAAGAAGTCTTTGAGTGGAGAGGAGATTGCAAGGGATCCGGTTCTTTCTGCAGCGGCGCGTTTTGGCGACACTGTAATTACACACGGTCGCGATGTTTACGGTCCAGTAGAGAGCCCCATGTTCGCGCGGTTTCCACATTGCGAGAAGCTGCGTGCTCCGGCATCCCTGGCATCCATGCCCCCCGCCCTGGGCGGCGCTGCCAGGCCTGAGCAGTGTTACGATGCTGAAGCGTCCATGGCCGCGGCTGCGTGCCGTCACGGAGCTTTACCGGAAGAGGGCCCGGTTGATCCGTCAAAAGGAGGGAAGAAACGCTTCATTTTCGTGCGATTTGCGAAGGAACCTGTTAAGAACGTGTAAGGAACGACGGAGAACCTTCCTCGCCTGTTAAGATGAACCCAGCACTCCTCTTCGCAAGATGCCTGCGTGTTCCTGCACTGTTCCTCGCAGGTTCTCTGGGAGCGCTTGGGGAGCAGGGTCCGATCCATGAGTGGCGGTTCGTGCCCGGAAGCGTACAGGGTGGAAAACTGCGCGCAGCGGTCGGGGGCCTCCGGGGTGAGATGATCGGAGAGTACCGACTCGAGCGGGACGGCGAACTCCAGTTCATGCGGCTTCTTCCCTCTGCCAGGAATCTGAAAGTCGGTGGCATCCTGCTCTCGCGGGAAGTCAACGAAGCACGACTACCGGCCAAGGCGATGACCGTGGAGGCGTGGGTCCAGATCGACCGCTCGATCGAATGGGGTGGCATTCTGGGCGCGGTGCACGACACCGGCACCCATGAGCGCGGTTGGATTCTCGGTTATGGGAACAACCAGTTCTATTTCGGCCTGGTCGCGGAGAAACCGGCGCGCATCACTTACCTGCGAGCGGCCGGCAGTTTTGTCACGGGGGCCTGGTACCACGTGGCGGCGAGCTACGACGGCAACCAGATGCGCCTCTATGTCGACGGACAACTGAGTGCGCAGCACACCGGACAAAGCGGACCCATTCTCCAACCCGAGTCGCCGTTCTTCACGATCGGCTCCTATCGCGACGACGACGATTACTATCCTTTCTCGGGAAAGCTCGAGAGGATCACACTCTGGCATCGCGCGCTCCCGGCCGAGGAACTGGCGAAGCGCTTTGCGAAACGCAAGGATGAGTTTCCTGGAATTGAAGAAGCAGTCGTTGCGCGGACGGGCGGGCCCTCGGACTGGACCACCTGGATGGGCGACAACGCACGCAGCGGGCGGGCCGGTGAGGCGCTTCCCGCACTTTCCCGGCAGGCTTCGTGGGTGCACATTCCATCACGCCAGCCGGCACCGGCCTGGCCGGAGACCGCTCTCAGCGACTACTGGCGCAATCGCCTCACCCCCGAAGTGCCACGCGTGACCTTCGATTGGATTCACAGCGTGGTGGTGTCAGATGGACGCCTCTTCTATGGATCGTCGGCGGATGATTCGTTGCGCTGTCTCGATGCGACCACTGGCAAGGAGCAGTGGAGTTTCATCGCGGGAGGGCCTATTCGACTTGCTCCCACCGTGATAAAAAACACCGTCCTGTTCGGATGCGACGACGGGGCAGTCTATTGTCTCGATGCCAAGAGCGGAGCACTCCGCTGGAAGGCCCGTCCGCCCTCTGCACGCGACGAACGCCTGCCGGGAAATGGGCGATTGATCAGCCTCTGGCCCGTGCGCACCGGCGTCCTGGTGAAGGATGACGCAGCATACTTCGGCGCAGGGCTGTTTCCCGCGGAAGGCTGCTGGCAGTGCGCGGTCGACATTCGTACCGGAAGAATTCTCTCCGAGAAACCAGTGAGCATCAGTCCGCAGGGATACCTGACCGAACGTGACGGCAAGGTGGTTGCCTCGACGGGCCGCGCCCCAGGTGGCGGAGCCTTCGCAACGATCTCCAAGCACCGCCAGCAAAAGTCGGAGGCCCTCGCCCCGACGGTTCCGATCAAGGGCTATCCTCACGCCTCGGTGATGGCCGGCGGGGTGACCTACGCCGGGGGCAGTCGATCGGTCGCTGGTTTTGACAAGGCGGGAAAGAAAATCTGGGAAGCCGAAGTCGATGGTCCCGCCCGGAGCCTGGCGGCGGCAGCAGGCCGTCTCTTCGTGAGCACCGAGAGCGGTCGCATCTATTCCTTTTCCAGTGAGGGCCATTCGGGAGCGGAGGTCAGCCCCGCCCCGGCGCCTCCTACCACGAAATCGACCAAGGTCGGCCAGTACCTGGTGAAGATCCTGCCACGTAATCGCGGCTATATTCTCGTGGTCGGGATCAAGGATGGCGCGCTGATCCACGAGTTGGCCCTCTCCACTGCGATGAAGGTGGTGGGTGTTGATCGCGATGAATCGAGAGTGGCAGCGCTTCGGAGGAAGATGGAGACGAAGAACTGGCGCAACCTCACGCGACCCTCGATCCAACACGTGAGCGATTACGAGAAGCTCCCCTATGTCGACGGCATTTTCAATCTGGTGACCAGTGAGCACCGCTCCCTGCGCCTTCCCGGGGCGGAAGTACAACGCCTCCTTCGGCCCTACGACGGGATCGCGGCCCTGAACAACCAGATCCACCGCGCCAAGGAGGTGCCCGCAGCCGGGGGCTGGACGCACATTTACGGCGATCCGGGAAACAGTGCCTCGAGCGGGGGCGATCGCCTCCCCGATGGGCCCCTTCGTCCTCAGTGGTTCGGCGCGCCGGGTCCCCACCACATGGTCGACCGTCATCTCCGTGCTCCACCACCACTCGCAGCAAACGGCTTCCTCTTGGTTCCCGGTCGCGAATACTTGTTTGGGATCGATGCCTTCAACGGAACCATTCTCTGGGAACAGCAGATCGAGAATTTTACACGGGTGGCCGTGCTGCGCGATGGCGGAAACCTGGCGCTGGCAAAGGACAACTCGCTCTATGCCGCCGCCGGCCCGGATTGTCTTGAGATTGACGTCAATACCGGAAAACACCACCGGAAGTTTTCAGTCGATCCGGAGTCGCAAGAGTGGGGCTATCTCGCGATTGGCGGAGTGAACGACGAGCTGCTGATCGGATCCGCTTCCCCCACAGGGGCAATCCGGCGCGAGCTCGCCACGGTCAGCATCTTCAGTGGTGCCTACGGTGACCGACAGCGGATCGTGTGCAGCGAGAGCCTCTTCGCCCTTGCTCGAAAGTCAGGCACACGGCAGTGGACCTACCGCCCAAGCGGGGCAATCTTCAATCCCTCGCTCTGTATTCACTCCGGACGCATTTTCTTTCTCGAGAGCAACGAACCACAAACGCTGGTTGTGCCCGGATCACACGACGGAGACCGAAGCGACACGGTCGCGAGCGGCAAGGCAAAACGGGTGGCAGGGCGATGGCACTACTCCGATTTGATCGAATCCAAGGGCGCCACCATCGTCGCCCTCGACCTGGATTCCGGTAAGCCGCTCTGGCGCAAACCCCTCGAACTGCAATCCGGAATCCAAACACTCTTCCTTTCCTGTGCGGCAGGGCAACTCGTGGTTGTGGACTCGCGCAACGGGCCGGGCAACGCGACAGGTGAGCGCGTCACCCTGCACTACGACACCCAGGTCTACGACCCAGCCAACGGCAAACGGCGGTGGCAGCACACTTTTGACACCGGCCGCGGCAAGGACCTCACACACGGCGAACAGGATCTTCATCCCGTCATAACCGGTAAAATGCTCATCGTGGAGCCGCAGGTCTACGAGCTCGCGACCGGCAAGCCGCTCTTCACCTTCCGGCGTAGCGGCGGAGGCGGATGCGGCGCACTTTCGGCCTCGGCGAGCCGGCTCTACTATCGCGCCTCCCACCCCACCACCTTCGACCTGCAAAATCGGCAACAGCAAAAAATCGCGAACGTTTCGCGGCCGGGATGCTGGATCAACATGATCCCGGCGAGCGGCCTCCTGCTCATTCCGGAGGGCAGTTCCGGGTGTATCTGCAGCTATCCGATCCAGGCCAGCATGGCATTCCGGCCGGGTTCGGTGGTTGAAAGTGGTAAGAAGGGTGGCCGGTGAGGGATGGTTGAGACAGAGCCCCTCACCCCGGCCTGCCGGCCCATTTCGGATCCTTGACGAATCCGCCGCTGTCGCGCCCTGCGCAACCTGTTTCCTCCACCCTGACACCGGGGTGTGCGTGGTTGTGCTCCGCCGGTTCGGCCAGGGTGGGGCAAGCACTTTCGATTCCTGCAACCGATCGTCGACGATCGAGTTACTGAATGCCTCCTCCGCACCCGCTTTGCATCCTGATGGCAGTGCGTCCGAGTCCACAAAGGACGGGCTTCCCCGCTCCCACGATCAGCAGGCTGAGCCGGCGTCAAAGCAGGAATTGATTGGGTCACCCTTTTGAGGCCAGTTGGAATATCAGGTTCCGGGAACTGCCCCTACTTTCACCATGGTTCTGGCAGTAATTGCTTAGAGTTGAGCATTAACCAGTTTCTGCGTGTGGATAACTCATGCTGGAGGGTCCCTAAGTGAAAAATTGCTGGACCTCCTCTGAAAATATGTTGGTTTTCGTCGACATGAAAAAAATTCTCATTCTTATCGGTGCAGTTGCAATGGTTACTTTTTCCTTAAACTCTTGTGCTACATCCAATTGTTGTGGATCTGATGGCAAGTGCTGCACAGGCGGCGCTGAGCACAGTGACAAGTAATCGCTAAAAGGGCTCATTCCATTGTCATTGGACACTGGTAAAGCTTTCAAAAGATCACGAAACGATCTGCAGCGCCCTTTGATGAGGGCTTGCAGATCGTTTTTTCTTCGGCCAATGAAGTTTTTGTTTTGGGCCTCCGCTCACCTCGACCTGACGGCCCGTTCCGGCCCCTTTCCGAGTCAATCGGTCTCGTGACCCTCTGTTCCCTTCGTCTTGAACCCCAATCGGTGCCCGTGATCGACGGCAGCGTCTCCCTGGAGTTCGCCCGGTCAGACAATGCCGCCTTCTTCCGGTTAAGCGTGGAGTTAGTCCCCATCCCCCACCCTGCCACCATACGGATCGTGGGGGTTACTTCTCCGCATTCCCGGATGCGCTCTTCAAAACCGCTCCCTCTTTCTTTACGATCACCTCGTAGGCGTATTTCAGGTCTCCACTAAACTTGTCAACATATGCGATGCCAGGTTGACCAGCGGGGCTGAAGGCCAGCGAGCTATATCCGCCAATCTGCCCTGCCCTGTCGATGGTTTGCGTGATCCACCTCTGCCCGTCATAAGACGCGTATTTCAGGTCCCTGAAATCGCAATAAGAGATGGCTGGCTGGCCGGAGGCTCTGAAGGCCAGGGAGGTGAAGCTGCCGACCCGCCCCTCACTATCGATTGTCTGGGTCGTCCACTTCCGCCCGTCAAACGTCGCGTATTTCAGGTCCTTGTTGGTGTCGTCAGAATAGGAGATCGCTTGATGACCGTCAGGGCCATGCTTGAGGGAGGTGTTTGCAGCGGGGTTTCCGCCTTCGCTGTCGATTGCTTCAGTGGCCCACTTCCGCCCGTTAAAGGAGGCATATTTCAGGTCATTTGGGTATTTATGATACGAAATAGCGGGGTGGCCTGAGGGACTAAAGCTCAGGGAGTTGAACCAACCGACCCGACCCTCACTGTCGACTGTCTGGATCGTCCACTTCCGCCCGTCAAACGACGCGTATTTCAGGTCCCCGTTGGTTAAGTCATAATACGAGATCGCTGGTTGACCGGAGCGACTGAAGGCCAGCGAGATGTACTTGCCGACATCCCCTTCGCTGTCGATTGTCTGGCTCGTCCACTTCCGCCCGTCAAACAGCGCGTATTTCAGGTCCTTATTCGTTAAGTCATAATACGAAATCGCTGGTTGACCGGAAGGGGTGAAGGCCAGCGAGGTGGAGTCCCCGACATCCCCTTCGCGGACGATCGTTTCAGTGATCCAATTAAACCCGTCAAACGAGGCGTATCTCAGGGCCCGGCTGGATCCGTCATAATACGAGATCGCTGGTTGGCCGGAGCGACTAAAGGCCAGCGAGGGGGAGGTGTCGACAACTCCTCCATTGTCTATCGTCCCGATCTCCCAGATATATTTCTCCCCGGGATCAAGTTTCCTCTTGGCGGCCTGCTTACTGCCGGTCTGGGTCCTGAGGTAGTCTTGGTCGGCTTGGCTGAGTTTCTCGAACTCCACCTTGTAGACCTTATCCTTTATCCTGAGTTTTACCCAACCCTCCCCCTGGCCCTCCAGGGTTCCTGTGAGCTTCTTGCCGTCGGCCCTGGTCCAGACCCGCTGTGTTTCACCAGACAACTTCTCACCGAACCCCGCGACGAGCAGCGCAGCAAACAGCAGGACGAGTCTTCTCATTTCGCCTCATCCTTACCACCCATCTGGCGGAGGGGGCAAAGCCAAACCACCCCACACCCTGTTTCCTGCGCCTTATACAGAAATATGGGGATCGGGTGCCGCTTCCCCTGCTTCACACAGTGTGGTAGGGCTGCGCATCGTGAAATCGTTCTCTGTCCTTCCTGCGCTCTCGCTTCTGTTCCTTCCTGAACTTGCATTGGCCCAGAAACTGAAGCCTGACATCCCCTATGTGGAGTCCGGTCATGACCGCCAGATCCTGGACGTCTACACACCTTCCAAATCGAGTGAGAAGCGTCTTCCCGTTATGTTCTGGATTCACGGCGGCGGATGGCAGGTCGGGGACAAGAGCGAGGTCGGATTGAAGCCAAAAGCGTTGACGGAGCGTGGGTTCATCTTTGTTTCGACCAATTACCGACTCCTGCCCGGTGTAACGATGGACGTGCTCATCGGTGATGTGGCCAAGGCGCTCGGTTGGGTATACGCAAATATCAGCAGATTTGGAGGCGATCCGGAGCAGATCTTCGTGGGCGGGCATTCGGCGGGCGCCCAGCTCGCGGCGCTGGTCTGCACCGATGATAGCTACCTGAAAAAAGAGAGCGTATCCTTTGAGGCTCTCAAGGGATGCGTGCCGGTAGACGGCGACACTTACGACATCCCTAAGATAATCACGACGGCTGAATTGCGTCAGCAATTGTACGGAGGCCGACTCCCCGGCTTCGGGCACCGGCAGAAGTTCGGAAACGACCCGAAGAAGCACGTCAATTTCTCGTCGGTCACTCACGTCGCAAAGGGCAAGGGTATCCCGCCCTTTCTCATCCTCTATTTTCCCGGCAATCCAAATACGAGAGCCCAGGCAAGATGTCTCCAAGAAGCGTTGAAGAAATCGGGGATTCCGGTCGAGGCCTATGGCAACGGGGACTCCAACCACAGCCGGCTCAATAACGACTTGGGAAACCCTGATGATCCTGCGACAGACAAACTCTTCCAGTTCCTGGACCGCTTGACCGGAAAGGTGCGGTGACAGACCCTGCTCCGCCCTCTTGCAGTTCAACGGACTGCAACCGCGCATCCTAATGCCTGGACCTGGGCACTGGTTCCCCTGTCTCCGGCAGGGTGGCAGGAATGATCACAACCAATCTCCTTCGATAGATGGAAGGCCTTCCCTCTGTCGATGACCCGAGACATTAGTCTGCGAAATACAGAAGCGTGCCACCCCTCGCGATGCGGGAATAACCCGCCCCAGCAGTCAGAGGCTGACTCGTGAACGGATCTCCTGGGCTCCATGCTGCGCCTCTTGCTGATCGCCTTCAGGAGCTGTCAGGGCATCCGTTCGGCGACGAGGCGATAGAATTCGCTGGAGCCGCCGTCCGGGTCGCTGAGTCTCTCAACGCGCATGGCGGGCCCGGCCGGGATGACGCTGAGGGCGCTCCAGTCAATTCCGTTGTCACTCTGCTCGATCCTGTAGCGGATGCCGGGTTGGGCGTTGAACTTCAGCGCGATCTCGGTCCCGTCGTGCGAGAATGCAGAGAACTGGAGGAAACTTGTGGCGTCGCCGGGATCGGTGTTGCTGCGGTATTCGTAGAGGTTCGTTCGGTGGTCGCCGTCGAGATCAAAATTTGCGTCAGCCGCCGAGTCAGGATCGAGCCCATGCGCGGTTTCCCAGGAGTCCGACATCCCGTCCCCGTCGCGATCGGCATTGGGGTTGATGCGATTAGATCCTCCCGGCGATTGGAACTGCAAGGGGCCAAGATCGGAACCTCCATCCGTGAGGCGACCGCTGGACACTCCTTCTTCTTCCACACCCCAACTCACTTCGTCGATGATCGAGCTGCCGTCGGCGTCCTGGTAGAGCCGCAGTGCATCACCCATCGCGTGCAGACGGAAGGGAAGATGCCCGACGCCAGATCCTCCGTCGGCGAGGAGCACGAGAAATCCGCGTGGCGCAATGTAGCTGAGTTCGGGGAATGAAAACTGGTTGAACCCGGTGCTGGACAGGTCGTCCGTCAGGCAGAGCAGGTGCAACGCGACGGGACGATCCGAACTGTTATAGAGTTCTACAAAATCTTCCAGGTCGAGCGGTGCTTTGGCCAGCCATTCGTTGATGGAGAGACGCCGTCTATTTCCAAGCAAAGCGGCTGGGGCATTCACCTCACCCGGAGTCGGCGACGACAGCAATCTCCAGTTGCCATCGAGGGCCGAGCCAATGGAGAGACCGGAAATCTGTGCGCCGTAGTGCACGCGGTCAATCTCCCGAGCCGCATCATCGAAGAAATAGATTTCACCGCCGATATTCGGAAGAGAGTGTCCTGTATTGAGCCCCCCCGGGGCGAAAGAGGGCACACGGGTTGGGTCGCAGGCGATCACAAGGAATCCGCTGGCCGGGACGAAAAGGTCGGAAGGGAAGGTCCAGTGCGTGCCTTCGCGATTTCCCACCACGAGGGAACATCCGCTCAGGGAGAGTGGGTGGGGTGTGCTGTTAGAGATCTCAACCCATCCCTGGCCCCGGCCGTTGAAATCCGCGTGTAGCTCGGAGATGCTCAGACCGGAAACTACGTTCAGGTAGTTGGAGGCGCCGGGACTGGAAGAGTTGGTGAAGTGGTGCACCGTGGTGGATCCATCGGGCAAGCGACCGCTTGCGACATTCTCGTCCTGCGCGGTGTGTCTGAAATTTTCGATCCGCACGCCATTCAATGCGATCAGTTGGAGGGTGCCCCCGGAGGCCGGAAGACGAAATCCGAGATGCTCGGGGCCGGAACCTTCATCGGCCCAGAAGCGCTTGAATGCGCGCGGGGCTATGAATGAGATCGCTCCGTAGCGATAGACGGACTGATCACTGGCGAAATAGAGATTCCGCAGAGCGACAGGGCGGTTGGCGTCCTTATTGTGGAGTTCGAGCCAGTCTCCTTCGCCAGCAATGCGGTTGGTGACCCACTCGTTGATAGAAAGTTCGGATTGGGGGGCGAGAGGAACGGCGGCGCCATTAGGACTTCCAGGGGTGGGGACGGTCAGTCTCCAGTTCCTGTCGATTCTGCTGATCGAAAAGTCCGCGATCTGCAACCCGTAGGAGGCGGCGTCGGTTTGGACCCCTGACGAATTCGTAAGAAAGAGGAACCCCCCCTCAGATCCTAACCCGAAGCCGGAATGCAAGCCGGGCGCGCCCATGGGATTGGTGCACCAGACAAGGAGATGTCCACCGCCGTCGATGGAGGCCCCTTGAGGGAAGCTGAACTTATGAGGGAGGTCGGCATCGTCGCTCAGGCTCCAACCACTGAGATCAACGGCGCTTCCACCGGGGTTTTTGAGTTCAACAAAGGGAGGGAACTCATTGCCATGTGCAACGGCGTTCTCGTTATGGGCAAGCACCTCGCTGATGGCGACACTGGCGCGAATCTCGGCGGAATCTCCCCTGCCCGGCGAACCGTGCACCTGAGGACTCGCGCCCCAGGAGGTTGGATCGTTGAGGTCTCCGTCGATGTCCCGCAGCACCAGCGAGTAGCCGCCGCCGTCCGCAGAGCGGGGCCAGCCAGCGCGATCGTTGTAACGGACGGAGATGATATTGTTTCCAAAGGCGTCGACCAGAGCAAGGCGTTCTCCACCATTGGAAAGGCTGCCGCCAAAGGTGCCGTAGGAGCCAACCCCCGGATACCGTTGAGCGAAGGACTGTGGGTCATCATTGGAACTCAGGATAATCCGCTGTTGGGGCCTCAGAGTCGCGTCGCCCGGGAATTCCCAGGTGATGCCCTGGAAGCTGAAGTGTCCAAGATCGATCGAACGGTTGGATGGATTATGCAGCTCGATGAACTCGTAGGCACTGCCTCCGGGTGGATTATACATGATCTCGGTGATGCGGAGGTTCGGGAATCGGGGTTCCTGAAGGAATTCGGCCTCGGTGAGCGCGCTCCAGTCGGCTCCGGAAAGTGAGCGGCATTTAATCGTGCTCGTGCCGTTGAGTGTGAATGGGCCGGTGTAGAGAGCGGCTTGAGGGGAGACGCTACCCAGTGGATTCTGCGGAGTGCCTGTCACCCGTGGATCACTTCCGTCGGTGGTGTAGTAGATGCCATCACCGATGGAAGACAGCTCGATCAGGTCGGTCGGCGTAACAGGGCCGCCGAAGGGCCGCATTTCCGGTGCTTCGTCAGACCTGTAGAGTCCGGCGCTTCGCATGTGACCGATGATGGCAGTGCGCCGATTCGGAATCCAGTGCCTGATAATGGAGTCGTCCATGTGGGGAATAACGGCTCGCATTTCCCGTCGGAGAAGCCGGAAATTCAGGTTGTGTGTCCTGTCTGTCAAGGCGCCGCCGTTGAACAGATGTTTGTGGGCGCGGTCCGCCCAGCGCAAGCGGAACTCCGCACTTTGAACCAGGGCCTGATACATCTGCGCGATCTCAGAACCGCCCGCGAGCACACTGGTGAGGGTGTTGCCATCGACACTACCGCCTCTTCCGAGAGCATGTTCGGCGTCCCAGACGTAGAACCGAAACTTCGCACGAGAAGCACGCTCTCGAGCTGCCCGCCAGTTGTTGTGCGGCCAGTCCGTGGTGCCGCAATAGACATTGACCAGGAGGTAGTCGATGAAGTTGTCCATATCGAGCAGCAGGGAAGACCTGCGATAGTTGCTGATATTGTTCTGGTCACGCCTGACGACTCCCATCATGCGCTGCCATTCCCGGGAGTCGCCTTCCCGGACTTCTCCGAATTGTGCGATGACGTCCCAGTCGTTTTCTCCGCCGTGCCAGGATCGCATGAAGTCGTCATCGATGCGTTCCGTGGCGTTGTAGTAGCCTTTGTATTCGCCGTTAATGAAGAGGTTCACAAAATTTCCTCTCGCTCCGATATTACCGGTCGCGATTTGCATGCGGCGGACCATCTCGTCCACGACAAAGGGATTGGAGTGATCGTTCATTCCGGCGCGAAGAGTGAAGCGGTCAAAATCCTTCACTTCGGATCCCTCGAAGAAAGGGAAGTGGAGCATGGTTGCCCCATAGTCGCCACGAAAGTAGATGCGGAACGAGTACTTGGACGCCGGTGGACTACTGTTGGGATTATAGCGCCCCCGGATGTGGTCGCCGCCCTGCACGCGGATCCCGCAGTTCTCCTGAAAACCACTCTGGTCGGGGCGGATCAACTCGACGGAAGCAGGACGTTCCCAGGCGATGCCACGCTGAGCGGCATTACCAGGGGTCTGAATGCCGGTGGGGCCCCAGAGGTTGGAGTCATCGGTAGTGACGGAGATGATGGGGAGGGAGCGAATCGCACTGGAGGTCAACAGCCACCCGGGAATCCCCGATGCTTCATCGTAGAAGTAACTGTGGGTGATAATCTCCGAGGGGAGGTAGTTCCTGCGGAAGGCGGCAGCGCGGATGATGCGGGTCGACTCGACGGGAATGGGAGCGGAATAGATTCTTCCGCTTCCGACGGTGGGCTCACTCCCGTCGGTGGTGTAGCGAATAACGGATTGGGGATCGGGTGCCGTGAGACGCAGACTAAAGGGTCGAGTATAGAATCCGCGGGAACTGCTGAAATGGGGTGATCCGAGGAGGCCGAGGATCAGCGACTGTGAACTGTTTAAAACCCGCGGAGTGGGACTGGCGAAATAGCGCCATATTTCGCCGTTGTTTTCGCGACCATAGGAATGGTCGATACGCTGGACCGGATAGGCCGGAGTGATCTCGTCTGCCGCTTCCCGGGGAAGCTCCGGAGGGAAGAGCCCGAGGTACTCGCCGAAGGCCGCCAGCTTGAAATTGGTGTGGATCTCTGCCACGTCCGATGGAGAGCGATCCTTGCCCGAAGCAATGACAAGGAGCCTGGCACCAGGTTGCAGAATCCTGTCCGGCAGAACAAATTTCCCAGGCTCATCAATATCGTCGCTGAGGGACCAGCCAAGAAGGTTGACGGCGGAATTGTCCTTATTAAGAAGTTCGATCCAATCGGAATGCTCTTCATCTTCATCGGTCAAACCGGAGCGGTTCGAGGCCACAAACTCATTGATGACGACATTTGGAATGCGTGCGTTGGCCGCCAGGATGTAGGACCAGTCTTCGCCGATCAGTGCATTGGATGCGAGGTCCGCAATGGCGTGGCCGGCAGCCCACGAGAGGGTGACCGGGCCATCGTTGATGGGACCAAAGGTGAAGAGATAGGGGCCAGCGCCCTCTCCCGTGAGAGAGGTGGCAGGAGCGCCATTGGCGGTGAGATCTTCAGCCTCGAGGCCGGTGATGAGTTCGGAGAAGGTGACCGAAACTTCTGTCAGGCCGCGCAGTCTGCCACCTGCTACTGGAGATCGATTGACAACGGTGGGTGCCTCCTGATCGACAACGACGTAGTGCCGGACTTCTCCCGGGACGGTAGAATCGAAGGCATTGGCGGGTAATTCTGCATCCGTAATATCGTGATTGGACGCCCACGTCACGGTCACCAACCCAAGCGGAACAGAGACGAAGCTGAAGGCATACTCGTCACCGGATCCGGAAACCGTGCTGGCCGCCACACCGTTCATGATGAGATCGGACGCCTCCACGCCTCTGACAGCCTCCGAGAAGGTGATCGTGATTGGGGAAAGCTCGCTCACCGTGCCCGGAACGGGTGTGACGTTGGTCACCGTCGGAGAAGCTGCCAACCCCACAGAGGGACTGAGGCTGAGCATTAGGGCGAGAACTCGCTTCATGGAAATTGACTGCTCTTGCTGGGAGATTGGTTTTTAACCCCTGTTTCCCCGGATATTTTTATCTCTTGCCAGGAATAATGCTAGGGAAATCCTTTTCCGAGATGGCGTTCCTGGAAGACACAAGGGGTCATGGATCTGGTCCATCAGCAAGCCTCTGAAGGAGGTCGCGTGATGACGATTTAGAAGCTCCAGGAGAAAGGGAGAAGAGGTTTAAATCCAAGGACAAACCCGGATCCAGAGAACTCGATTTTCGTTCTTTCAGTTGAGCATTTGAGCGGGATTCTGTTCTGGCTTCAACCGTCCTCCGCAGAGCTTCCTCTATGGCCTTTTTAGCAGCAGTCGCCTCTTTGCCTCTTTTCTCCTGAGCAGCCCTTTTCGATTGGGCAGATTTCCTGCAAGCTTCGGCCATCTTCCTGGCAACCTGTCTTGGTTTTGGTGATTTAGCTTTTGCTTCCGTCTTCCTTTCGGATGGCTTCTCTTCGTGGCCGTTAGGACCGCCTGGGACGAGGCAAAAAAGCCAAACCAGTTCACCCTGCCCGCACCCAGGCAGAGGATGCTGGTGCGGACTCAACGCGGAACTGAATGGAGTGAGGGAAACGGGGATGACCTGCGCTCCAATTTTCTTGTCGTAGAAAACACCTGAGGATACTAATTCATCTAATCAACCTTGATCATAATCGCTGCATGAAAACTATCGTCATCGCTTCTCTCGTTCTCATTTCACAGGTTTCCGCAAACGCTGCCGTCCTGGTCGATTGGGATTTCAGCGGGATTCCTGCTGAACCGGTCGGCAGTGAGAACACACCTCCACCTCACCCGCTGCTTCTCTCAACCAATGCCAACGCGGCAGCCGGCCTCTCTTCCTCCGACTTGGATCATGTCGGGCTAACCTATTCCACAGCCGTCGCTCCGGGCGGTGTCGGCACCGCGGTTGCAGGTGAACTCAACGTCAAAAACTTCGACCGTGGTGGCGATGGAATCAATGACCACTACATCTTCTTTACCCTCGCTGCAAATGCTGGAAACACCCTGAATATCGACACTCTTTCCATCAACCTGTGGCGCAATGGTGGCGGCGCACCAAATGGTATCGCGTTCGACGTCAGCGTCGATGCCGGTCCGTTCGAACTCTACGACGCGGTGCAGACGCAGGGCACCGGGGCCGGGGTGCCCATCCTGCGCGAATTCAACGAGTCGATAACGGGCGCCAGCAGCGTGGAGATCCGCTTCACCCCGCGTAATGCCGGTCAGGGTTCCACGGGCAACTTCCACATCAATGGCCTCACCGTCGAAGGCAGCGTAATCCCGGAACCTTCGGGTGCCCTGCTCGCTTTGGTGGGCACCGGATTACTCGCACTTCGCCGAAGGCGGCAATAACATCGGCCCGTCTCACACAACACTCTCTCGCCCCTGCCCATACAATGATAGTTCGGACGATAGCTGCCATCATGGCTGCTGCAGGTATCCTTTTACAGGCGCGTGCAGAGTTGGCCGCCTACTGGGATTTTGAAGCTCCCAACCGTTATGATGACCGGTCCGGAAACGGAGCGAACGGGGTGGGCGGCACCAATGTGGAGGTGGAGTCAGGCAGTCCGACTGGTGAGGCCATCTCGATCGGCGTCAGCGGTGCGGTTCCGGAGGAGGTCGTGACAATCTCGCAAGACTCCTTTCCGGCATTTGGTCTCGAAGACTTTTCTTTCAGCTTCTGGGCCCGTCGTGTCGACAGCGCGGCGGACTCCAATGAGGTCGACGGCATCTTCGACGCCCTGGGCGGCACCAGCCAGGGATTCCAGGCGCTCTTTATTGGAAACAGGTTCCGGCTCCGCATGGACGAACCCGGCGCAGACTTCCTGTTGGCCGACTCCGATACAATCCTTCCGCCGGATGGCACTTGGCACCATTTAGCGGTCACAGTGGACCGCGACGATCCCGAGGGACTCATCATCTACATCGATGGCCAACTCGATTCCCTGCACGATCCGACTCCGGTTTCCGGCATTCTCGACCCTACCCAGGATTTATGGATCGGTAATATCAACGGTTCAGCAGTCCTTGGATTGGACGGCTCCCTGGATGACCTTGCCTTCTTCAACGTGGTTTTGAGCGCCGACCAAATCCTCAACCTTGCCGCCCGGAGGCGCACTCCCCTGACTGTCTTCTCCCTGCCGCAGCCACCCCAGTTGGACCTCTCCCTCGATGCGGGCACCCAAACTCTTGCCATTGGCTGGGAAAGCCAGGACGGAATGCTCTACAATTTGCGGAGTGTTGTGGATCCCTCCTCCGCAGCTTCTGCCGCTTGGCCCATCTTCGACGGCAACGAGAACATCGAAGCCACTCCACCGGAGAATGCCCTGGAATTTACCCTTCCCGGGGACCCGGAGCGTTTCTTCGTCGTGGAGGAGTTTCCCACGCCCCCGGTCACGGTCTTCACGGAGAACTTCGACAGCACCGCGGCTGGAACGCTCCCCACCGGGTGGACCACCGGCTTCGATGCCGGGGACACCCTCATGAATACGGCTTGGGAACTGGGGACGCCTTCCTCGGTCGGTCCGGTTCCCCCCGGAATCCCGCTGCCGAGTGCCCCCAACTGCGTGGGCACCAACCTGTCGGCCAACTACGGGCTCAACTCCAACATCTGGCAGCGCACCCCGGGTGACATTGATCTCACCGGCGCATCCGTGGCGACTCTCGTCTTCCAACAGTGGGTGGACATGGATGATTTCGGCAACCTCGACCGCGGCACGGTGCGTGTCCTCGATGGCTCCGAGCTATCCGGGGGAACGGTGACGGAATTGGGAGTGGTGCAGGTTAATATCACCGGATTCTCCCCCGGCGGCTGGCGGGAATTCTCGGCGGAGTTACCCGCGGCCGCGCTCGGTCGGATGGTAGCGCTGGAGTTCGGGTTCGTGAGCGACGACTTTGCGGATTCGGACGCCTCGGGATGGTACATTGATGACGTTGCGGTGCTCGTTCGATAACACCGCCTTCTTCCGTTTCAGCGGGGAGCAGACCCCACCTCCGCACCCTGTTTCCTGCACCCTGATAACATGATGCTAACCACCAAATCAGATTTCCTCAATCCAAGGAGAGGCCAGGATTGCAGACCTTGACAGCTACTCGATATCGGTTGATGCCGATTCGCGCCTGACGGATTTGCCTACAACGACACCAGTCTTGATCTTCGCACGACCGGATTTGCAAATCGATTCCGTGCAAACCTGCCAGCTTACATCCGCCGCCAGCTTGAGCTTCGCGTCAGGCCCGGCATCCCTGGAAACGAGAATCGTTGCCAGCACCATGGCAGTTCCTTCATAGGTTGGCTGAAGATCATCGCCATTCTCAACAGCCAAGGGCTCTGGCCATTGAACATTCTTGAGCGTTGTGCCAGCGGGCAGGGTCCATTCGATTCTGGTGGGCAGGTAAGAGCCACCCTTTTCTGCTCCATAGATGTGCCAGCCGTCGGCCACCTGAAAACTGATCGCCACCTGGAACTCCTGCCCGGGCGCGACGGTCGTGTGGCTGGCCAACGCCCGAAGCGTCACCTCTGGTGTTCGACTTGCCGGTTCCACGGAAAGCACGGCCACCGCGAGATCTCTATCGCTCTTCGGTAATTGGCGATAGAACCACACCCACCCGTGAGCCTTGGAGCCGGTTGTCCTGAACGGCCTGAGTTTCCTGTACAGTTCATCAAGCGGACGTCGCTGTTCTGCCTGCATCGCCTTGATCTTTTTGACTTCCTCAGGTTTCCCGGCCTTTTTTGCCGCCCAATACAATTTATTGAGGCGATTTACTTCTGCGTAATACGTCTTGTCCCCCGTCTCCTTGAGCTCTTTTTCCAGGACCGCTTTTTCTTCCATTTCTTCGTCCGTCAACGGCGGGCGCGTGTTGTAAGTGCAGGATGTGAAATCGCCCAGCAGGACGTCGAGCAAGCCATCGTTGTCGTAATCGACAAGATGAACTTTGGCTCGTCCTCCGTGCGTTGCGGGGACATCGCCCTCCCTGATCTCCTGGAATCCGGAATCGCTCAACAACTTTCGCCCCGACGAGAACTTCGGTTTGTCGTCTGCTCCAACATTGCGGTGCCAGACGACGTGACCACGTCCAGACCCGACCACCATGTCCCTTCGTCCATCGCCGTCCCAGTCCGCATAGGTTGCGTTGAAACCTTCAATTGATGCAGCGCCTTTCTCCATGGGAAGTGATTGCGCTTCCGAATCAAATTTGGGTGAACTTCTCGTGCCAACATTTTCGCGCCACGTTACTTTGCCGATGCGTGTGGCGCAGACCAGATCCAGATCCCCGTCGGAGTCCATATCAAGCAACTCGGTCGTGCAGCAGTAGCCTCCCTCAAGAGGTTTCCCGTCCTTGTCTTTCAGGAGTTCCGCTTTCGCAAATTTCCCGTCCCCAAGTCCCCGAAAGAGATAAACGTCTTCATAGATCGAACCGGTGATGACGTCATCTATCCCGTCCGCGTCGTAGTCCACAAACTGTGGACAGAAAGTACTGCATCATGTGCTGGGGACTGACGCGTTTTCTCCACCCCCCTGCAGATACTTGAAACTGCCATACCGGGGCAAGTCGTTGGTGCCCGTGTTCAGGTAGATTCGCAGCCGGGCATTGACAACTGAATTGTCGGTGGTCGTTTCGCCCCGAAAGACCCCGGAACCAAACTCCCCGACAAGCAGGTCTCTCTTGCCGTCTCCGTTAAAGTCGTAAACATAAGGCGAAGCGTGCCCAGTCGTGACGTCGATTGGCTTGCCCCCCGCCACCAACCTCTGGCCCTGTGCGAACCGGTAGTTGGCATCCGCGGGCACCTCGGCCCCGCGCTGGGCAAATACCGGGCCCGATGCCGCGATGCTAGCCACAGTAAAACTAACGGCACTCAGGCAGGACAGACGTTTCATCAAATTAGACCTCATACAAAACAGGAATCTGGATCAGCCTGCCCTTGCTAGGCAAGTTTCCAGCCCTTGTCGACAATCAACGGCGCGGCGTCGACATGGCTTACGGAAATGCTTACGGGTTCACCCGCCTGCTTCGGTTATCATCAGATTTTCTCTCACAAAAAAGCACCGAGTAGCGCAACAAGGATGAGACCAATGCTCTTCATATCCCCCAATCCTGACCGCCCACCAGACGCAGGAGGCGTAGGGAACGGCCCATGGGCGAAGTTGCCTGCATTACCCCTTGCTCTCAAGGGGAATCCTCCCTAACAAGCTAAGCTTGTTTGCCTTAAAGTCTATTCTGCGGTTGGATCTAAACCAACATCGCTCTGCGCTCTTGGTGAATCTGTCCCGCAACACCCGCACGGTAGCGGCCTCACCCTGACAAGAGGGCTGCCATTCCCGGCACACCATCCTCACCCCCACCCAGGGAACTGCGAGTTGCACATCGAGTGCGCCCTCTTACCAACCCCCACGGCCGATGACCCTGTCCCAGACGACCCGCCACCCAAGTGCCGGAAAAGAATCCGAATTTACAACGAGCCATTATGTGATGGCTGATTCCATCAGAATACTTTATGGGGTATAAAGGACCGGGAAAATGCTGACATTTACAGACGATCGGTTTGCCCGGGGGCCCTCCTTGATCGGCCGCCGTGATTTTCTTCGTATCGGAAGTCTGGGCGGCCTGGCATTGCCGGAGTTGCTGACGACCCGCTCTCAGGCCGCAATGGACCGGAATGTATTTAGAAACAAATCCGTTGTCTTTTTGTTTTTGCAGGGTGGCCCACCACAGATTGAAACCTTCGATCCTAAGGTCGACGTCGCCAGCAACAACCGCAGTTGCACGGGCGAAATTAAAACCAACCTTCCGGGTGTCTTGTTCGGCGGCACCTTGCCTCAGTTGGCCCAAAGGGCCGATCGGTTGGCCGTGGTGCGATCCTTCGCCACCAATGACGGCAGTCACAATCATCTCCCCATTCTGACCGGTCGGCATCCATCGGGTGCGGCGATGGCCGCAATGTGCGCACATGGCTCAGGCGCCTTTCATCCCAGGACGGGTATGCCGATGAATACCGTTATCGTGCCGGAGGCCGTAGAGCCCGATCTCAAGCTGGGGTCACCGACATCAACGTTCGGACTTCCCCGAATAAAGCAGCAAGTGGCGGGGGCGGGACAACTTGCCGGTTCCTGTAAGGGGTTTGTTCTCGACGGCAGTCCGGACCAGTTGGGCAACTTCGATTTAAAGATCCCTCACGGTCGTTTTGTCGATCGATTCCAGCTATTGGGGCAACTTGATGAATTAAATCGTCGGATGGATCGAGCCGGGGAAGCGAAGAGCATGAGTCAGATGCAACGCCAAACCTACGACCTGTTGCTGCGAGGCGTATCGGATGCGTTTGATTTATCGAAAGAGGATCCAAAAACCATTGCGCGATACGACACCAGTCACCTATTCCGGATGGCGGATTACCACGAAGGAGGTAAGCACTTTCTGTTCAAGGGAAAGAAGAGGCTCGTGGACCAGGCGCGGTGGACAAATTTGCTGGGCAAGGAGATGCTGCTGGCCCGGCGTCTATGCGAGGCGGGTTGCGGATTCGTAACCGTGGTCGATTCCAGTTGGGACTTTCACGGAGGGGGAGCCAACAATCCCGGCACCTTGGTTGGCATGCAAACTTTGGGAGCCCAGATGGATCACGCGGTGGCCGCCTTTCTCGATGACGTCGAGGCGCGCGGCCTGAGCGACCAGATTCTATTGGTCGTCTCAGGCGAGATGGGACGTTCGCCGATCAAGAAGAACCGGGACGCCGGCACGGATCATCACGGCGACCTGACGCCCCTTTTGCTCGCGGGTGGCGGCTTAAAAATGGGACAGGTGATAGGTAAATCCGACCGAACCGGCAGTCGTCCTGCCTCGGAGCCTTATGCTCCCGAAAATCTCCTCGCGACCGTGCTGCATACCTTATTTGACGCGAATCAACTCCGCACCGCCCCTGACCTGTTGCCTCCCGAGGTTTCCCGGACCATCCTTGAGGGCAGGCCTATTAAGGAGCTGTTTTGACGGAGCCGTCATGGCGATTTCCCGCGTCTTTTCGCCCTTTCCGTCGAGGCAATCAAATAGATCCATGAAGGCCGCGCTTTGACCCTGCTACGGAGCTGCGTATGTTATTGGGGAAGCTATGCCGGGGACTCCGCGCCAGTGGACGAGGGCCTTTCGCTGATCGACTTGACCGACCACCCGCACCAGGTCTGGATATGCAATTGCCTGGCTATAGGACAACCCTCTACGGAGCCGAAAAGCTCTGACGCGGCATCAGGGAAATATTCCTGGCGTGTTCCACCCCGTCCTGTCGCTTCGCTGCCGGGTGGGTTGCGGCGACGGCCGGCATCATGGCCATGCTGAGCAGAAGGGGTCTCATTTGAACTTCCTTTCCGGGGTTGATCTCAGATTTGAATCTCACTCACGGTCCCGGTGCTGTCGGCGTATTTTTTTCGATCGATCCCCAGGGCATGCAACTGAGTCAACCAGAGATTGGCGAGCGGAGTGCCTGGCTGGCAGTGGATGTGGCTGCCCAGTTTGAGCGTGCCACTCCCGCCGCCCGCGACCACCAGCGGCAAGTCGTTGTACTGGTGGGTGGTGCCATCGCCCATCCCCGCTCCAAGGGTGAAGATGGTATTGTCCAGCAATGTTGTGCCGTCGAACTCCTCAATGCTGTCCATTCGCTCAAGCAGTCGCGCGAAGGCGAAAACGTGAAAGCGATCCAGTTTGAGGAGGTGTTCCATATGCTTGCCGATGTCGTGGGTCATGGCGTGGTGACTATATGGCTTGTCCAGAATCCCCTCCCAGTTGGTGGCCGTCGTCCATCGTTCGGGTCCCACCATCAGAGATCCGACGTTGGTCAGGCCACTGTGCAAGGCGGTCACCAACAAGTCGCCCATCAGGTGAATATACTCATTGCGCGGCAAATGCTCAGCAGGACGCTTGATCTCTGCGGTGGTCAACCCCGATTTCATTTCTTCGATGCGATCCATCCGTTTCTCGATTGTTCGAATCGATTCGACGTACTCCTCGAACTTTCCCCGATCATGGGAGTTCAAGCGTTTTTGCATTTGGCGGGCGTTCCCGAGAGCGAGATCGGTGATATTGCGAAAACGGGTGTTTGCCTGTGTGCCAAAGAGACGATCGTAAACCTTTCGCGGATTTCTCATTGATGGCGCAACGTGACCTGTCCCGTACCAGGACATGTTGTCGAAGTAGATCGACTCGATGTTGTTCTTGTGGTCGTTACAGCTCAGCTCGAGAGTTGGGTAGGGCGTCGCTTGCCCGATCCTGTCCGCCACGATGTGGTCCAGAGTCCGGGCGAGCGGATACGCAGAGCCGACGACCTCGTAGGGGGCAACACTGGTGAGGAAGCAGGACGCACACTGCGCGTGCGAATCGGTGCCGTGCTGAAAGGTGCGATCCATCCCGGTGATGAGCGAGATCTTGTCCCGCATCCTGTCCAGCGGCTCCAAAGTAGAGGTGAGCGTGAGGGGATGCTTTCCGGGCGAGACCGTCTTGCCTTCGAATCGCCAGACGTTGTTCTGACCGGCGAATCCCGGCAGGGCCCGGTTGTTCTCGCCGGGGAAGAACCCTCGCCGCGTTATGCCGTTTGGGAGATAGAAAAAGGCCATCCGTTGTGCCGGTTTTCCCGTTTGGCGTTCCTTGCTCCCGGCGACGCTCTCGAGCCAGGGCAGACTGAGGACCGCTCCCCCGGCGCATTTTAGAAAGCTCCGTCGTGAAGGAGAGGAGAGTTGGTCGTTGTCGTTACTCATCGTGAAAAGGCCTTTCTTCGGGTGATTATAGAGCACGAAGTCATCTTGAGGAATCGTCGAATCATATAACTGCGTCCGGATTTCACTTTTGCCCGCGTGTTCATTTCTTCTTCCGGTCCATAGTCAGTGTGTTCTTGTGAAGAAACGGCTCACTCATCGCAATGTTCTTGAGAAAGGTTCGCATCTGGTCCTGCCCGGCCATGGCCCTGGCAGTGATGCTATCCAGGGTGGGCACATCCGCCACCCCGAGCTCTCGGCCCAGTCCGTAGGAGAGAAGATGTGCGGCGAATCCACGGATAAACCGTTGCTTCTCCTCCAAGATCAGTTCCTTGAACTCCAGCACATTCTTGAACTCATGCTGGTTGAAGAGCACTCCACTGACATCCACTTCACGTCCATTCTCATACTTGTCCCGCCAGAAGCCGGTCGGACCATAGTTTTCCAGGGCAAAGCCAAAGGGATCGATCTTGTTGTGGCAGCCGGCGCAATCCTCGCGCTTACGGTGCTCCGACAGCCGCTCGCGAATGGTAAGTTTCGCCAGTTGCTCCTGATTGGCTTCCGGCAGGGGCGGGACATCGGCGGGAGGCGGTTCGGGGGGATCGTTGAATATCACCGCGTTCACCCAGGCGCCCCTGGTGATGGGCTGCGTCCGCGTCGGGGTGGCCGTCATCGTCATGACAGCGGCATTGGTGATAACGCCGCCACGCCGTGGATCGGTGAGCGGCTTCCGCTTGAACTCCTGCACGTTGAGCTGGTGGTGCCCTTTGAAATGGCCAGCGTAAATCGCGTCGAGCATGTTACTTTGCCAGGTGAACTTTGGATTCAGCAGCTCTATAATGGAGCGATCTTCAATGTAGACGGTCTCGAACAGGAGCAATGGCTCCGCCATCATGTGCATGCTCATGCGGTAGCCATCGCTGTGATAAAACCTGGGGAACATCTTGGGATCCGGAACCGACGTGATCAACCGATCGAGTTGAAGCCATTGGCTCGGGAAGTTGTCGCAGAAACGACTCGACCTGCGATCGTTCAACATCCGGTCGATTTGCGCTCCCAAGGTGGCGGGATCGCTCAGCTGTCCGGATTCCGCAAGGTCGAGTAACGGATCGTCCGGGATACTGCTCCAGAAAAACTGGGCCAACCGGGTGGCCAACTCGAAACCGTCTATCGCCTGGCGTCCGTGTCCCTGCCTGTCTGAACGCTTCGGATCGGGTGATTCGTAGAGATAAAGAAACTCCGGCATGCCGAGAATCGCTCCGACCACCGTGCGCATCGTCTGCTCAAATGAAGAACCGGAGGCGAGTTGATCTTCCGCGAACTTCGCGAAACGAGCGAGGGTGTCGGAGTCAGCGGGCCGCCGAAACGCCCGCCTCAGCAATCTCCTTATCCTGTCCCGGATTTCCTTTTTCGCCGCGCCCTGGTCCGTTGCCCCGGTCGACTGCGCAGGGGTGGCAAAGAGCCAGTTCCAGCTCCGGCATTCCTTGGGATTGAGATCAGGACTCTCTACGATGGTCTGGCTGAGATCGAGAATCGACTCCATCAACAACGGCGAAAGTGTCAAGTGATCGGCCCGATTGTCGAAGCCATGCTCGGCACGCTTGTCCTGTGGAAAAGACGCTACACCCTTGAAGCCCTCAGGTCGCTGGTTGTCGATGTCCTTGCTGAGCGGTCGACTGGAGACCCGGACCTGCGCGGGCATCTTCTTGGTTTCCGGACGAAAGTAGTCATCCCGGCGTCGCATGAGCCGCTCATTAAGTCGAAAGATCTCACGATCCAATTCGAGGAGATCCACCACTGCGTTGTTGTACTGAAAACGGTTCATACGCCGGATCGGCGTGGGCTCGAAGGCCTGGGTCTTTAGCGTCTCCCGAAACATCGTTTCGACCCATCCAACCATTTGAACCCGCTTGTTCTCCGGCAGGAGCGGCTCGTCCTTGGGAGGCATCTCACGCTCCTTCAGCACCCCGAGCAACGTCTCGAGCAACTCGGGTTTGACCAGCAAGTCGCGGTCGGATTTCAGTGCCAGCAAATCAACCTTGCCCTTCACCTTGCCCCCCTCACCGTGACACTTGATGCAATGCGCCTTGAACGCCGACCGTAGCGCCGTGGAGGACTCGTCTGCGCCCAGGGACGGCGACAGCCCAGCAACCAGCACCAAGGGGATAACGACCCGGAAAGTGGAGTTCATAATCATCAGCCGCTCTGAATGAGCCAGTCAAGGATTCCAGCCCCTGCGCGACGACCGGTCAAGTTGATCAGCAAGAAACCCTGATCCCCTGCACCCCACACCTTGATACGGGGTGTGTCTGGGCTACTGCCGAAGGCTGGTCCTTACCGCAAGTCCCCCCATCGTGTCACCGGCAGACTAGCCAGTGAAGTTGTTTATCCCGCTTCGTTGCTTTATAATGGTGCCGGCGTTCTCCGCCCCCTGTTTTCTCAGGCATGCTGAACATCTTCGGACAACAACACGGTGGATATTGCGACCGTCGATCGCGCCGCAATTTTATCAAGGTCGGAGCATTGGGACTGGGCGGGTTGAGCCTTCCTCAGTTGCTCCGCGCGCAGAAGGAGACGGGAACCGGACGATCGAACAAGGCCATCATCATGATCTACCTGCCTGGAGGGCCGCCCCACCAGGACATGTATGATCTGAAAATGGACGCTCCATCCAACGTGAGAGGAGAGTTTTCTCCAATCTCGACCAAAGTGCCCGGCATCCGCATTTGTGAGCACCTCCCGCGCATGGCGGCGATGGCGGACAAACTCGTCTTTGTGAACTCCCTGGTGGGATCGATCGGCCAGCACGCCTCTTTCCAGTGCACGACCGGGCGGAGCAACAACAATCAACCCGCAGGAGGTTGGCCCGAGCTAGGAACCGTGATTTCGCGTTTGCAGGGCGGCGAGAAAGAGACGGTGCCCGGCTACATCAATCTTTCCCCGAAAATGAAGCATAGCCCCTACAACTTTGGGAAGAACAGCTTCGTCGGGGTCAGCCACCGCGCGTTTATGCCGTTGGGAGACACCAAGTCGGACATGACCCTTCAGGGAATCACGATGGAGCGTTTGGAGGACCGCAGGAACCTGCTAAGGAGCTTCGACGGCCTGCGGCGCCATCTTGACGCCAGCGGCATGATGGAGGGCATGGACGCCTTCCAAGAGGAGGCCTTCGATCTTCTGACTTCGAGCCGACTGCTGGAAGCGCTCGACCTCAGCAAGGAAGACCCAAGGATTCGGGAGAGATATGGAAAAGGGACAAGCAAGGTGCAGGGCGATGCTGCTCCGCGCATGAACGAACAATTTCTCGTCGCCCGACGCCTGGTCGAAGCCGGGGCCCGGGTAGTGACGGTGAGCTACAGCTTCTGGGATTGGCACGGGAGCAACTTCGCGCGGGCAAAGGAGAACTTGCCCGATTTCGATCAAGCTCTCACGGCACTGGTCGAAGATCTGCACCAGCGCGGAATGGCCGACGACACGACCGTGATTGCATGGGGCGAGTTTGGACGCACGCCTACCATTAACAAAAATGCGGGACGGGACCACTGGCCGCGGGTGGCCAACGCCCTCCTGGCCTGCGGAGGGATGCGCACAGGGCAAGTCATCGGAACGACCGACAGAATGGGCGGAGAAGCCGACGAGCGACCTGTCCGCTTCCAGGAGATCTTCGCAACCCTCTATCACAACATGGGGATCGACATCAACAAGGCCACCCTGCCTGACCTCAGCGGCCGTCCTCAGTTCCTGGTCGACACCGAGCACCAGCCGCTCCCAGAAGTGATTTGACCCCTACGCCCCGGGCGTTTGGCAGCCTGGGTCGCTGGATGCCAATCGGAACTCCTGCCATCATAATGATTTCCCCTTCTTCATGTCGTTCCATTGCTGCCACCACCAACCGCAGGGGCAAAGCCAAGCCACCCGCACCCTGTTTCCTGCACCCTGATGCGGGGTGTGGGAAGGCGTAAAAAGAGCCCATCCCACCGGTATCGTGCGGAGAAAGCGCCTGCACTCTCCCGTCCCCCACGAAAAGACTACTAGTCCGGTTCCGTCAGCCTGCTACGATGGCCCCAATGAGATCTCTTAAATTCCTCCTGTTGGTTCTTCTGGCGCCCTTCAGCTTCACGGCCACGGTCCTCGCCGATGAAAACAAGGCTTCCTTCACCTACTACTATTTCGATGGATGAGTGCTCTGCAACAAGATTACGGTCATCGTGAATGACCAGAATAAGAAGCACGGGAAGAACATTACGATCGCCACCATCAAAGTTGGCGAGGGCCAAAGCGAAGAGGAGATCAAGAAGGCGAAGCTCACCACTCACGGAATCGTCGCCAAGGACAAGAACGGCAAATTGGTGGCCGCGGTGGAAGGACACAACTACGGCAAGGCGAAGGTTGTGGAAGTTATCAACACGCTGCTGCAGAAGAAATAGCCCGAAGGGACCGCAAACAGACCAAACTTTGCCGCCGACATCGAGACCGTCCTTGGTTGTCAAGCGCTCCACTGGAACCCGCCAACCCACACAAGTCGGGATTGGTTGGGGGGTCTAACTGCCTTGCCAAGCGTCCCGCATCGCGTAAAATCCCTCCCAATTTCCCGTGGCCCAACTGGATAAAGCAACGGATTTCCAATCCGTTGCATGCCCCACCACCCCGGCTTCTCAGGTTCACGGAAGCCCGCCCTGAGAAAGCAATTTGCTGGCAATCGACGAGTCTCTTCAACCCGATCGTCCCCCAGGGGCAGGGGAGAAAAGCAAAGCTGAACCACCCCCCTGCCTGTTTCCTGCCCCGATGCGGATGTGTGTTCCATCTGCTCAGACAATGCATTTCAGAATTCCTGTGGCCGCCGCGAGTAATTTGATTCCCTCCTTCGGTTCCGTCACATTTCTCCTATCATTGAACGGTGACTCCCGCCCTCACCTGCTCGACCGCTGGCACTGTTCTCGCCTTGCTGCTCCACGGGAATGCAGTAGCGGGCGAGTCGCTTGGGCCTTCGAGCCGGCGAACCCCGCTCGTAATCTCGGAGATCATGTATCATCCGTCGGAGAGAGTTGATGGATTAAATGGTGAGTTCGTCGAACTCCATAACTCGCAGCCCTGGGCAGAGGATCTTTCCGGCTATCGCCTATCCGGGGCAGTAGATTTCGAGTTTCCCGGCAATACCGTGATCCCGGGAGGTGGTTTTCTCGTTGTCGCCAGCTCACCATCTGATTCTGAATCCCTCTTCGGCATTCAGGATGTTCTCGGACCCTATGCCGGTCAGCTCTCCAATGATGGTGAGACCGTGCGCCTGCGCAATCCGAGCGGGGCGATTCTGCTCGAGATCCCGTATCAGGACGGAGACGGATGGCCGCTCGCGGCCGATGGCCTCGGACACTCTCTGGTGCTGGCGAGCCCCTCTTTTGGTGAATCAAATCCAGCGGCCTGGGCAGCAAGTGAGACGATAAACGGCTCGCCCGGAACGCACCATGAATCGGATACGGAGCCATGGAGCGCGGTGGTCATCAACGAGGTGAGCGGTCATCCAACTGAGCCCGGGATGGGCTTTGTTGAAATTCTCAACCGCGGAAAAACGCCCATCGAGCTTGGTGAAATGCGGCTCTCGGTGAACCGCACTCCCGGTGTTGTGATCCCCCCCGACACGACCCTCGCTTCAGGGGAGTGCCTCGTGATCACGGCCCAAGCTCCCGACCTGCTGCTTGATGGACGGCCGTTCCTCCTGGCCCTCATGAATCCCGAGAACACCACGGTCCTGGATGCGATACGGTATTCGCCACATTCGCCGGGAACGAGTTCAGGACGTGTTCCCGATGGCTCCCTCAACTGGAAGCCCCTGGCTACTGCCTCCCCTGGATCAGGGAACGGACCAGCGCTTGAGCCTGCAATCGTCATGAACGAAATCATGTTTCATGCGATCTCCGAATTGGCGGCGGACGAGTACCTGGAACTCTACAACCGTAGCGCAAGTCCGGTCGATGTGAGCGACTGGAGAATTGAGGGCGGGATCCAGCACACGATCCCCCAAGGCACAACCATTCCCTCTTCGGGGTACCTCGTCATCGCCAAAGACGTAGTCAGGCTCCGCAGTAATCATCTTCAATTGAATGCCACCAACTCGACGGGAGATTATGAAGGCAACCTGTCCAACGGTGGAGAATCATTGAAGCTCCTGAGACCTGCTGAATGGCACTTTCCAGATGACCTGCTTGAAGTCCCACTCATCCTGGTGGACGCAGTCACCTACCAGGATGCCAACCGGAGGAACAGTTGGGCGGACGGGGGCGGCAGCAGCCTCGAGTTGATCGATCCCCACAGTGACAACAACCTCGCGGAAAACTGGGGTGACAGTGATGAGTCCGAGAAATCCCGATGGACCACCGTGGAGGTGACTGCGGATCTGTCCCGCATATCCGGATTGACCCCGACCTCTCTGCAGATCCTTCTCCTGGCAGCCGGAGAAATGCTGGTCGACGACATCGAGGTGTTCAGGCCTGGTTCGAGCAATCGCGTGAGGAATGCCCGCTTTGACTCCGACACTGACTGGGTTTTTCAAGGGAACCACGAGAGATCGAGATACCGTGAGGCAAGTGGCAACGGGAGCCGGACCTTGCTCGTAAAAGCATCCGGTCGTGGTGATCCTCATTCGAACCGAATTCGCCAGACCATTTCAAGCGGCCTGGCGGCCCCCGGACAAGCGACCATCCGTGCCAGGATTCGCTGGCTGCGCGGCCATTCCGAAATCCTGTTTCGTCTTCGCGGCAACTACATGGAAGCGGTGGGCAGGGCGCAACTGCCGGCAAACCTCGGAACGCCTGGATTGCAAAACAGCCGGTGGGTTGAAAACAGCCCACCCGTGATTCGCGATGTCTCCCACTCCCCCGTTTTACCAGCGGCATCCGAACCCGTAACGGTGACCGCGGCGGTCAGTGATCCCGATGGAGTGGGAGAAGTCATCCTGAGCTACCGGGTCGATATCAGCGGAGGGGCTACGGGTGAGATCATGATGAAGGACGATGGTCTGGCTCCAGATGAAAGAGCGGGCGACGGGACTTATTCCGCAACGATCCCCGGACAATCCACCGGTCGACTGGTGGCCTTTCACCTTGAGTCGACAGACGACAATCAAGCCACGCCCGCGATGGGAACCTTTCCCGCGGTGGTGCCGGAGCAGGAATGCCTGATCCGCTTTGGAGACTCGACCACTCCGAGGGGCTTCGGGGATTATCGGCTCTGGTTCACCCGCAACACCCTCAGTCGATGGACCGCAAGCTCACGGGGCAAGGCCAGCAATGAACCGCTGGACGTCACCTTTGTTTACAATGGTGAGCGCGCATTTTATAACGTGGGAGGCAAATACTCCGGGAGCTTCTTCAACAGTCCCGACTATACCGGGCCAACCGGTGGCCCCTGTGACTACGCCTGCCGCTTCTACGACGACGAGTCTTTTCTCGGGGCGACGCGGATCATTCTCTCCTGGCCGGGACTGACTGGCGCCCCGGACAACACCGCGCAGCACGAACAGTTTTCCTATTGGCTCGCATCGCAACTCGGGCTCCCCTTCAACTACCGCCGCTATGTCAGCGTGGTTGTCAATGGAGTGCGCCGGGGCACCGTGATGGAAGACACCCAAAGGCCAAATTCCGACATGCTTCGGCAGTGGTTCCCCGGCGACAGCGCCGGAGAATTGTTCAAGATCCAGCTGCGCTACGAAAGCAACGACGCTGCCACAAATAGCCTCCTCTGGGGACTCTTGCCTGCTACCCTTGAGCGCAGGTCTAATCCTGATGGCAGTCTGCGGACGAGCGCTTATCGTTGGCACTGGACCCCGCAGGCGATTGGAAATTCCCCCAACTCCTTCGACAGCATCTTCCAGTTGGTGGAAACCCTCGCTATCCAGGACACCGCCTCCTACACCCGAGAGGTCCGGTCGCTTCTCGATATCGAGCAATGGATGGGAATCCTTGCCGTGGAACACATCGTGGGGAATTGGGACAGCTATGGCTATGGCAACGGACAGAACATGTATGCCTACAAGCCCGCCGGCGACCGGTGGAAACTCATGATCTGGGATCTCGATATCAGTTGTGGCTCGACCTATGCAGACCGTGCGTCCACCAACCTCTTTTCGCTCTCCAACCCGATCCCGTTCTTCCCGGTCGATGGCGATCGTGAAATCGTGGGTAGAATGTATGAACACCCCGAGTTTGTCCGGGCCTACTGGCGAACCCTGGAAGAAGCCGCCCGCGGTCCCATGACGGCCGAGCGAGTTTCAACGTTGGTCGATACGAAGCACAACGCGCTGAGGACCAGTTTCGGTGGCACTATCCAATCTCCGAGTGCGATCAAGACCTACATGCGACAACGACAGAATCTAATTCTGCAGCAACTCGCAAGCAATGTTGCCGCCGAGTTTGAGATTACCACCCCTTCAACGCCGGGCATTTTGACGGATTCTTCTCCACTGGTGATCCGGGGCAGCGCCCCGGTTTCCATTCAGAAAATCAGAGCAAACGGGGTGGTAGTCACTCCCCGGTGGACCTCCCCCACCGCATGGGAACTCACCATCCCGCTCTTCGAATCGGAGAATGAGTTCCTGCTTGAGGGATTTGATCGCCACGGCGATCCGGTCGATTTGGCCACTTCCCGGTTGTCCGTCACCTTCACGGGAGGAGTCGATCCGGCAAGCCCCGACATTGTGATCAATGAATGGATGGTGTCAAACCGGTCAACCCTCGCCGACCCGGCCGACGGCAGGTTCGAAGACTGGCTGGAACTCTACAATGCCGGTAGCGAACCCATCGATCTGGCAGGCTACACCCTGACTGATGATCTGAACCTTCCGGGTCGTTGGACCTTTCCCGTCGACACAATTATTGAACCAGATGGGTATCTGCTGATTTGGCTGGACGGTGACCTCGCACAACAAGACCCCGCCAGGGGCCAGTGGCACGCCGGCTTTTCCCTCAGCAGTGCGGGCGAGCACATTGGCCTCTTTACGCCGGAGGGCGTGCGCGTCGACGCCGTGGATTTCGGCCCCCAGGATGCCGATCTCAGCGTCGGGCGAACGCCCGATGGAGTGCGAGCCCAGCCGGTTTGCCTTGCGAGCCCTACACCTGGGAAGGCCAATCGCTCCGAATGCCCGTTCCGGATCCTGGAGATCGCGCTCTCCAGTCCGCAGCACGTGCGGCTGACCTGGCGAAGCGCGCCGGGCGAACTCTACGTAGTGGAGCAAAGCGAGAGGATGGACCCTGCCTCCTGGACGGACGTCTCCGAGTTAGTCACGGCAGAAGGATGGAGCACAACGACTGAGGTCGGGCGGCTTGAAAATCAAAGTGCCGCGTATTTCCGGGTGAAAATCGTCACGCCGTAGCGGGTGGCGACAGGCTTCGCCAAGAGCGCTCAGGACTCTTTACCCCCCGTCGGCAGGGTCCAAGTCACCCCTGTTGGCTGGGTTCTAGGCGACGTTGTGAGCGCTACCCTTCATCGATTCTTCTTATGTTCGACGAGGAGATTGTTGGGCAGCTTTCCGTGGCTCCTGTCCACCGGGCAAAACGACAGGGACACCCCACCGGTGGCGTGTGCGGGGGATTCGAGGGGCCATAAGGGGGCAGGTCCTGATCCAGGACCTTGCACGGAATGGGAAAGGCCGTAAGGTGCATCGTGACCCGTTCCCTCCCTCTGCTCCTGGCCGCCTTCCTGCTCCCCGCCCATGGCGAGACGATTTCCTTCGACGAGAGCGACCCCTCGATCAACCTGGGCAATTCTGGATCGTCTCACTACAGGGTCAACGGATTCAATGATCCCACCCTGGCCCTTCGCTCGGGTGTCACCTACACGCTGACCCGCACCAGTGGGGGGCACCCCCTCGTCTTCGCCCATAACGATACGGATTTTCCGAACGCCGTAACGTATTCCGGAGACCTGGAAGAAGGCAGTGCCTTTCGCCAGTCCGGCGTCCTGCGCAGCGGAGATCCTGGATGGCTCCTCAGGATAGGTCCTAACTCCTCATCAGAGTTCACCTTTCCTGCAGATCTTGAGGGAAAGGAAATCTTCTATTACTGCGAGATTTCAGGCCACCGGGGCATGATCGGCAAGGTCACTGTCGAGCCACCGATCCAGACACCGGTGGCGTTTCCCACAATCTGCTCCCTCTCGCTGAGTGGAACCACCCTGAGCCTGAGTATCACCGGTCCACCTCACTCTACCTTCGTGGTGAAAAGCACGACGGACCTGAGCAATGGAACGTTTCCTACAACCGAGAACTCCACCCCTGCTGTTGTCGCGACGAATGACACCGGCCACGCAACCCTCACGGTGGAAATGGCCTCACGACCCTCTCTCTTCTTCAGGGTCGAGAAGGTTCCGTAGGCGCTTCTGGAGTTTCCCCTATTACCGGCCGCCGCGACGCCCCCCTCCAACCTTGCTCCGCAACCATCACCGTGAACCCTGGATCGGTATCGGCGGTCAATGGCAGCATCTGCCCTGAGTTCACGTCGTCAGACAACGCCGCCTTCTTCCGCTTCATCGCGCAATAGTCCCCGCACCCTGATGCGAAGGCGCAGGGATCCGGCGCTGCTACCCGTAAGGACGAAAACCAAAACCGGTGCCAACCTCCCCGTCGCTAGTTCATCTGGGCCCCTTCAACCAACCCAAAGAAGAGTGTCACGATCAGATTTCCGCTCACAGAGTGCCTTTTTACCGTGATTGCTCCGGCCCAGGTGGTGAAGCATGGTGATGGCGTTTACCAGGAGCCCTGGGCAACTGAGCTATAGTTCATTCGTTAGAAAAGCTCCTTGATGACGGACCCCTCCGGAAGCATTCGCATCCTGCGCCCACTGGTCACGAATTCTTCCTGCGGGTCGAGACCCAGAGCGTGATAGACCGTCGCAGCGAAATCGGCTACGGACACGGGCCGTTCGGCAGGGACTGCACCATACTTGTCACTGGCGCCAATCAACGCTCCGGTTTTAACTCCACCTCCGCCCATAGTCAGACTAAAGCACCGTCCCCAATGGTCTCGCCCGGGCCCTCGCTTGTTCTGATTAAGCTTGGGAGTCCGTCCAAACTCACCGGCCGTGATCACGAGAGTGGTTTCAAGCAGTCCCCGTTCATCGAGATCGTTCAAGAGCGCGGAATAACTGTTGTCATAAATGGGCAATTGGATGTCCAAATGAGGAAAGATACCCCAGTGGTGGTCCCAGGCGTAGATGCCGGTATCCACATATCCCTGGATGGTGACAAACCGAGTTCCGGCCTCGACCAGGCGACGCGCCAACAGCATCCCCTGCCCCACCTGATTACGACCATAAGCGTCCCGTAGCTTGTCCGGTTCTTTTGAGAGATCGAAGGCTTCTTTTGCCCTGTGCGAGGTGGCCAGATTGAGGGCCTTTTCCCAGAAGCTGTCGTGATCTCGCGCGAACTCGAGCTGCTTTTCCTGATCCTTGTGGTAGCGGTCCAGCGATCGGAGCAGAGTCCCACGATCCGCCAGTCGATCAGCATCGATGTCCTCGGGCGAGGCAAAGGTCTGGATGGAAAAATCCGGCGAATTGGGATTCTGTTTAATCAGGAAGGGATCGTAAGAATGTCCGAGATATCCGCCATAGCCGGGAGCACTATGAGCTGGGTGCTTCATATTCCCAAGGTGCACGAAGGGAGGAAGAGAAGCCTGCTGACTTTGTTGCCTGCTGAGCACCGCACCAATTCCCGGAGCCTGCACACTCTTGTCAATCGGGCTCCCGCACATGAGTTCCACATCTCCCTGACCGTGCTTGTTGCTGAACGAGTGCATCGAGCGAATCAGGGAGAATTTGTCGGCGCAGCGCCCGAGCTTAGGCAGTTTTTCAGACAGGTGCAGGCCGGGAATGTTAGTTCGAGCAGGACGATACTTCCCCCGGATCTCGGGAGGCATGTCGGGCTTCATGTCATACATATCGATGTGACTCGCCCCGCCTTGCAGAAACATGAAAATGACGTTGATCTGCTTCTTCCCCCCACCCGCGGCCTCGTTCGCCAACACCTCGGGCAAGGAAAGCCCCAGGGGAGAAATTGCGCCGATGGAGAGCCCTCCCATCTCGAAGAATTTCCGACGCCGCATTCCCTGAACTCTACGATCGCCGCCCATCAAACACAAACCCCATCTTTGTGACGTTACGGAGGCCGCTTCGAATCGCGGCCCTGCCAACCTTTTCAACGCCACCCCGCTTTCCGATCTGATCGACTCCTGCTCTGTCGTGAAGGCCCTCGACGAGTCTGGCGTTTGCCGCGGGAAGCGCTCAGTGGTCACTCTCGTCGACCGGGATCCACCAGCGCCGGCGCGCAGGTTTGCCGCGAACCTCAAGGGGTAATGTCAAACCACCCCACACCCTGTTTCCAACACCCTGATGCAGGGTGAGTGGATCGTCTCCGCTTGAACTAAGAGCTCTGGACTTCTCATTACCTGTAGTTACTCTTCCCGATGAAAATACTGATCCCACTTATTTTTGGTTTGTTGGTTGTGGGGTGTGTAGAGAGGAATTCCCCGGAACCACAAGAGAGCACCCCTGCTGCTCTAAATGCCGAGGCAAACGCAACAGTCGAGCCGGTCTTGTTTGTCGCTGCTGGATTAAATGCCGACGATTCGCTAGTTAAGAATTATCGACGCGGGCTGCGATACGCCATGGACTACTTCGGCAACTATGGTCCGTATTACGTCTATTTGCTGGGATCGGACAGCGAGCAAAGCGTCCGCGAAATTTATCGCCAGCGGGCCATGACCCGAGTCGAACCAAACTCCACTCCTTCTAGCGCAAAAAAACAAGTTGAAGAGTTTCTCAAGCGTCCAAACGTGATTGCCGAAATAAAGTCCGTTTTAGCCGGCAAGGCTGAAGGTGGGCTGACTTGGACTCAGGATCCGCCGGTTATTTACGAGGACGTCACGACCAACGCCAGAGAGCGAGAAAGGAATCCCATTGAAAATACATGGGGCGCCCTCCACGAGTATCACCATGTTTTCCAGATGGAACATTGCGACACCAAACAAAAACGAACTTCCGAAAAACACATCAACTCGTGGATGGCTGAGGGAATGGCGACCTATAGCTCCGCTAAGTTCATGGAAAACATGGGGCTCATCGACTTCAAGGGTTACATGTTGGAACTAAGACAATCAGGCGCCAACATTGGTCGTCCCAGCATCAACGAGTTCTTGATCAAAACAAAAAACTGGCAATTGCATAATGAGGACTATTGGGACCGGGGCGGGTCCGCGCAGGTCTACTATATGCTCGGAGCATGGGCGACCGCCTACTTAATTCACGTTCAGCGCATCGATGAAACCGTCGTCCTAAAAGACTGGTATCACGACATTCCCCGCATCGGAAAATCAACAGCATTCAAGAAACACATGGGTTTGTCTCTTGCTGAATTCTATGGGGAATTTGACGCTTTCATTCGCCAGACAGATGACGAGGTAATGCAAATCTTCCAGCAGCGGGCAAAAGAAAATTAAACAACATTCCCGACCTCACCAAGGCGCCAAATGCTGCGATGCCTTTCATGATGGCGCAGGACTTCCAGACCCCTTGCACGGGGTAAAGAGGAATCCACTCGCTCCCTGTTTCCTGCACCCTGATGATTGGTCGTGGAGTTTCGATGGCCCTGTATTGGCGTGTGCCCGCTCATTGCTTTTTCTCCTGAATGATCGCCGTTCTTGCCGCGGCGAGTTGTTTCAGTCTCGGCTCTGCATCGAGCAGGTAATTGTTAATTGCGGTATTGGTTTCAGCAATTGACTTTTTGCGTGTCCGGAATTTCTCGTCCTCCCTGAGGCTGGCGGCATAAGCATTCCTTTTCTCGACAAGGACATCAACTTCCCGGAACGCCGCGGGGAACTCTTTGTGTAAATCCGTCTCGAGGCCTGCGGTGATTTTCTCCAGTGCCTTTAACCGGGAATCATTGGCCATGGTTTTCCGCCGCTCCTCAAAGGCTGCGTAATAGAGATGCTTTGGGAGATTTCCCAGTTCCCGGTGCCTGGAGTGGATGTATTCCTTTTCTTTTTTCCGGGCTTGATTGACTGCTCCCTCCATTTGCTTGAAACGGGGATCCTTCCCCTTGATCTCTATTCGCTGCCTGGCGATGCCCTTGGAGAGTTCCTTATGGGTCTGGAAGGCTCTTGGATAGTCTGTTTTCAGCGCCGCTTTAAGCTTCTCATGGTGGGTGACGAGATTCCGGTATTTTGCGTCACTGCGACTGAGTCGATCCTTCAGCTTGAGCATGATAAGATCGTATTGTTGCCTGGCATCCCGCTTGATAGCAGGTGGCCGGGCTGCCTGGGAGGCAGCCAACTGCTTCCTTTGAGCCGGCCAGTTTTCTTTTGGCTCTGATTCCCAGACAAAGAAATTGTCAAAGGCAGCCCCGGTTCCGCTGACCTGGAAGGCCAGATAGGTGCGCTTGGTATTGATGATGGGGTGTCGGCCCACGACAAAGTGCTTTTTGTCGACATGGGCAACCACTTCCTCATCGTGGAATTCCACCGTCATGGTATGCCAATTCCCTTTCTTGAAATCGAATGCGCATTCACCCTGTATTGAAGACACGAATTCGTTGCTTCGTTTCGCGGTATTGATCTGGAAATGAGTGGGGAAGATTTGCGTCACGGTGTTATAACCGCCACCGCCGCCGGTCATCAACCGGATTTCCGCTGCTCCTTCAAAGCGAAAATCGAAGCGGAAAATCACATTGTGAAAGGCGGCGTCCTTGAGGAAGGTCCGCGCCGTCTCCTCCGGTTCATGCTTTGTTCGCTGGAGGATTCCTTCGTTAATTTGATAGTGTGCGCGAATGCCCCAGCGCTTACTGACAGAGCCGGGAGTGAAAGTTTCGCCAAAGACGACCCGTCCCGGTGAACACATGAGGAAGCTCTCAGCAGTAGAGGGGTTGGCAGCGACCTCATTCCGGGCGGCGGCAAGGAAGAGGAACCCCGCGCAGAGCCCCAGAGATGCGGCGAATTTGTTGAGGTGATGTCTTCTATATTTGGATTTCATATCTCAGCATTTTTTCATTCCTCTTGTTGTTGCCCGGCGGAAACCTTGTTTGCCTCGGCAAGCGGTTGACCTTTTCTCATCGGCCGCCTGTGGCCGATTTTATTGACAGGGAATCGCTTTCCCAGCCCTGAATTCATGGTGCTTTGGGAGCCGGGGCAGATGGGAATGCGCAGTCTTTTCCTCCCCCTGTCTCCGGAGTTGTGGCAGGGCTGGCTTACCAGCTGAAGTGGATCCGTAATCGCCGGACAGTTTCGGAGGAATCGGGAACCTTTGGGAGGATCTCACTGCGATCAGTTCTACTCGAGCCATCGAGGCCACGATCGCCACCGGAAGCGGATCGGCAGTGTCGACCTGACCGTCCCAAGACTTCATCCCATCGGCGAATAGCTGCTTAGCGTTGTCTAGTTGGATCGCCTGTCCTCCCCTGTGGTGTTTCGTCGGAGGCGATTGGGCAACTCGCGGACACCCTCTGGCAGGTCGGGAGTCGCTTGTATCCATTGCTCTGCGGAGATGGGGTCGCTGCGTAACCAGCGCGAGAGGACACTGTTGTACATCTCATTGCGACGTTCGGGATTTTGAATTTGGCCGATCCAGTCTGCGGACAATTCTGGTTGCGAACCCTGGCTTCTCCAGGCGAACTGACGAATGGCAGAATCAAGGTTGGTCGTCCCGGCGAGGGATCCCAACCACTCGGAAGCGGCCACCGGATCCTGCGAGGCATAATGGCCGATGATTCCTTCCACAGCTTCGGCCCGAAGGTCGTCATCCAAGCTTGCCGACCAGTTTTTGGCTCCCTCGAGATCAACGCGGGCAAGAGAGCCTGCGACATCATCCGCCACTCGCACCGCCGCGTTGTTATCGCCGAGGGTGATGAGCAGTTCGGCCGCTCGCAGCGGCTCACTACCAGCGAGATCACTCATGATATAGGTGAGGGCACCACTCTTGAGCTGCGGGTCAGCGATACCAGCAGCCCAGGTGAGTGCAACATCGGATCCATTCTCCATCACAAAGGGCAAGATGCTCTGCAGGGCGTCACCACGTTCGCGACTGTAGGGAAGATCCTGCAGAAGATCGGAGGCTCGACTGAGGTCGGAGGGGGCAATGCCACGGATGATTCCAACCAGGAGGGGATTCGCGCCCTCTCCTTCATGATTGGCACGGGCAAAGGCAATCGCAGCTTCGGGATCATCGGTGGACCAACTGGCCATGATCGCCTGGCGGGCAAAGGGAGTCCCGGTATTCTTGATGGCGTAGTCGAGGGCGCTTTCGGGATCTGCCTTGGCCCAAGCATGGAGCAACATACCGTATTCGCTCATGCGCTGCTCAGTGATTCCGAGGGCCCGGAAGTCGGCGATCACGTCGAGAAATTCATCGGCCTCCAGAGTTTCGATCAGCGCGAGGAAGCCCTTGGCACGTTCCACCGGATCGTTGAGCTGGGCCAACTGGGTAACGGCCTGGCGGGGTGAGTTGACCCGGACAATCCGCGCGGTCTGACTGGTGGGCAGAACCTTGGAGTGCGAGTCGCGGGAACCCTTGGTTCTGTGGCGCGAACGCGAGGAGGAGGACGGGCGTGAAGAAGAGCGCTGCTCGAGCTGAGCATTTTCCTGCGATTCGGAATTGCGGGCACCTTGTCCAATCAGGAATGCGGCCCCCAGGGTGAGAAGCCAGGCGGTGCCGAGAATGAGAACGATAGGCTTCATCAACGGATAAAAGTTACACCAGGTGAAGCGACTTGCCTCGCAAAATCCGTGCCAATTGTTCTCCCCGCCCCCCAACATGCCCACCAGATAGCCGTAATCCTCTTCTGCGACCTTCATAGTGGGATCTCACCGTCTTGGGCAGCGCCCTATCGTGACCAGATCAGTCTGCCGCTCTCCCCGCATCCGGCTAACAGGGCGCGCTCCGCAAGGATCAGGGCGAGGATTACCCTGCTCCTCATGCGGGCTCGTGTACCAGGGATCAGATGGAGTATCGAGCAGCCCTCACCCTGTTTCCTGCGCCCTGATACGGGGAGTGGCGATTTACTGATTCGTTGTCTTAGTGAATCCCAGTCTCCCTCACGGGAATGGGGGAGAACAGTAGGATTGAGTTGAGAGTTCTCTGAACTTCCCCCAAATCAGAATAGTGGAGTAAGATTCCATCAGCAGGGAGGGTATTGATTCCAGCTATCAATCGCTTGCTAGTGGGATAGAGCGATAAATTTATGAGTATGGATAAACCGTCCGCCATCGACCGTCGCCGCTTCCTTCAGGGCGCCGGCCTGTCGCTGGCCCTGCCATTCCTGAAAAGTGGAGCTCCACGGGCCTTCGCCGCAGCACCTGCAGAACGCCCCCGGAGAATTCTGGCCATCGGTAATCACCTGGGATTTTATCCCCCGGCCTTCTTCCCCAAGACCGCAGGGGCGGACTACGTCAGCAGCCAGACTCTGAAGAACATTGAGAAGCACCGCAAAAAATTTACGGTTTTTTCCAACCTGGATGATGGGGCCAATGGGGGTCACTCCGGGGTGCATGCTTTCTTGAGTGGTGGTATCCGCAAGGAGGAAGCAGTAGGCTTTCCTGAGAAAAACGTTTCCCTCGACCAGGTCGCCGCCGAGCACAGCGGCAGCACCGCCCGCTTCCCCTCGATCACCGCCGGACTGGCGGAAGGCACGGATATGTGCTGGACGCGCACGGGCGTGCGCATCCCGCCGGTGAACAATCCGGCGCGCCTGTTCGAGGCCCTGTTCGTTGAGAGTTCAAAAACCGAGCGTGACTTGGAGCGAAAGCGCTTGGGTCATCGGGGAAGTGTCCTCGATGCCCTTCGGGAGTCCGCCAAGTCCCTCCATGGCAACCTGAACAACGCCGATCGCGACAAGCTCGATCATTACCTGACATCGGTGCGCGACGTGGAGCGCCGACTGCAGATGTCCGAGGCCTGGCTCGACAAGCCGAAGCCGAAGCCGGGCATCAAGGCGATCACCGACGAGGAACGGATGCACATTGAGGAAATGCCGCTCTTCCTTGACCTGCTCACCCTCGCCTTGCAGACCGACTCCACCCGGGTCGCCACCTTCGAGATCCCCATGGGATTTACGACTTCTGACCTGGATAACGTTACCTCCGGCTACCATGGCCTCTCGCACCACAGCAAGGGCGAGAACAAGCTGGAACAGCTCAAGGTGGTGGAGGATTACATCTTCACCCAGATCAGCCGGCTCCTCGATGGCCTGCAGGAGGCAAAAATCTTCGACGACACCCTGGTGGTCATGGGCAGCGGCATGAGCGACGGTTCCCAGCACAGCAACAAGGATCTGCCCGTGCTTTTGGCCGGCGGGGGGCTCAAGCATCAGGGTCACGTGGTCTGTCCCGCGGACAAACACAAGCGCGTGCCCCTCTCCAACCTCTGGTTATCATCCCTGCAATGGTTCGGCGTCAAGCGAGAGAGATTTGGCAAGAGCAACGGCACTTTTTCGCAGATGGACTTTTCCTGAGCCATGAATCGCTCACATCTCATCGCGATTGCCCCTGTTGGGCTCTTCTGTGCGAGTGCGCTGCAGGCCGAGTTGCCCGAAACCTTCCTCAAGCAATACTGCTACAAGTGCCACGGGCCGGACAAGCAGAAGGCCAAGCGCCGCTTCGACACCTTGCCCGCTACCATCAGAGATTTTCGGCAGCAGGAGCAATGGCAGGATATCGTCGACCAGCTCAACCTGGGAGAGATGCCGCCCGAAGATGAGAAACAACCCGATGAGACGGAACGCCTCGCCGCTGTTAAGAGCATGACCGGGGCCATCGCCGGTGCCCGCGAGAAATTCGCCGGGGCCGACCGACACACGACGCTCCGTCGCCTGAACAAAACGGAGTATCAAAAAACCATCAGCGACCTGCTCAGTCTGAACATTGACGTATGGAACCCGGCAGAGGATTTTCCTGCGGAAGTAACGGCCGAGGGTTTCGACAACGACGGCGCCCAACTCGTGACTTCCGGCCTGCTGTTGCAAAAATACCTCCCCGCGGCCGAGGCGGCGGTTAAACGCGCCACGCACTTCGAGAAAAAGCCCGAGACCAAACATTACGCGCAGCAAACGCCGTTTTATTTCAAGGGCAATGAATCAAAGGATTTGCCCAAGCTCTTCAAGGTGGACCGGTTCCGATTTGTTCCCGAGACTCCATACACTGACCTCTACGGTCGGCACTACCGCGGCGGGCACATCGGCTTTCTACCGCTTGTCCGGCAGAGCGGCGTTTCGCACAGCGGCATTTACACCATTCACGTTCGGGCTGCAGCGGTGGGCCGCGTCCATGACTACGGCCAAGCTCTGGGCGATTTTCGAAATGGTGATCCATTGGTGATGGAAATTGCTGCAGTGGATCGACGAGGCAGTGTCACTAGCACGGGCAACGTTTCGAAAATGACTTCGCTGGCGAGCATAGAGCTAACCAATGAGGAGCCGAAATGGTTCGAGTGGAAGGTCTACATGGAAGCCGGCTACGAGCCGGAAGTCCGCTTTCGCAATGGCCCTCTTGCGGCTAAGCGAATGGTCCGAGTACTAACGACTCAGGCCGCCGATAAACCGGAGTTCAAACCGTTCGTCGGCATGAAGGCCGGCATCGAAAAGGCTCACGGCGTGCTTAAGGCTTATCAGGGGCCGCGCCTGCGGATCTGGGAAATCAAAGTCGAAGGCCCGCACCAGCAGAGCTGGCCGCCACCAGGGCATCGCGTGCTCTATGGAAATCTCAAGCCGGGCGACCTGAACCCGGAGACGATTGACGAGCGTCTGAGCGCCTTCGCCCGAAGTGCCTTCCGTCGGCCACCGACCGAGGGCGAGCTCAAGCCGATCCGCGCCCTGGTTGCAGCCAAGCTGGACGCCGGGCTCAAGCCACTGGACGCATTGCAGCTCGGGTTCCAAACCATTCTGTGCGCGCCCGGTTTTCTCTACCAGCATGAGGGCGAGGGACAACTCAACGGCTACGCACTGGCCTCGCGCCTCTCCTATTTCCTGTGGTCGTCCATGCCCGACGAAGAACTGCTCAGGTTCGCCGCCGCCGGCACACTCAGTGCGCCCGTGACCCTGCGCAAGCAGGTGGAACGAATGCTCGCCGACCAGAAGGGGGATCGCTTTGTGAGCAACTTCACGCGGATTTGGCTTGAGCTTGATAATATCGGCAAGATGCCGCCTTCCATGGATTTCCTGACCTACTACCGGGATAACCTGGAGAGCGCCATGCGCAGGGAGACCGAACACTTCTTCGGGCACATCCTTAGAGAGAACCTTCCGCCCCGTGAACTGCTTGCCGCCGACTACAGTTTCCTCAACCGCGAGCTAGCGGAGCATTACGGAATGCCGGGGCTCATAGGGAATCACTTCCGCAAGGTCAGCCTGCCGAGTTCGTCAAGGGGAGGCATACTCGGACATGCTAGCTTCCTGACAGCCTCCGCCAATGGCGTGGACACCTCACCGGTGGTGCGGGGGATTTACGTCATGAACAAACTTCTCGGCTACACTCCCCCGCCGCCGCCCGACGACGTGCCGGATATCGAGCCGGACGTGCGGGGGGCGACAACCCTGAGGGAACAATTGATCAAGCACCGGGCAGACGCCGCCTGCGCCCAGTGCCACAACAAGATTGATCCGGCGGGCTTTGCCCTGGAGAACTACGATGCCATCGGCGCCTGGCGTGATCAATACCCCGGCAGCCTGAAAGTAGACGCCTCCGGCAAACTCCTCGGCGGCAAGGCCTTCGCATCAAATTCCGAGTTCAGGAAGCTGGTTGTGGCACAGGCCGCAACCTTCACCCGCTGTCTCAGCCGGAAACTTCTCACCTATGCCATCGGTCGCAAACTGAACAGCAGCGATCGCCCGAGCGTCGACCGGGTCAGCAAGGAAATGGTCGGCAACGACAAGGGCCTCCGGGATCTCATCCATGCCGTTGTCGCTAGCAAGAGTTTCCAGCAGAACTAGGGAAGCAGGTCACAGGCATTGCGGCATTCGTTGCCACATACACCCATCCTTTTGCCCCAAAGCTCATGCTCCTCCACCCGGCTGCCACCACAAAGCGCAGGGTGCAAGGGGGTCCCCCGCTTAGCAACAGTGAAACAGTATCATTTTTACGGCGATGCTCAAGTGGGGGAGCTGCTTGCAAAGCGCGCTTTGCTACCCAGATTGACCCTTTCATGAGATTATTCCTAATCGCCTGGGTCGCCCTGGCCGCTGCTCTCCCCGTGATCGCATGCGGCCAACCCGTGATCACCGCGCAGCCGGCCAGCCAAACAGCGAACGAGGGCTCTTCGATCAGCCTTATCGTGCGCGCCACCGGCAGTGGGTAGCTTTCCTATCAGTAGCGGTTGGCCGGACGAGATTTCCCGGGGCAAACGGGACCCAACCTTGGGCTGCGAATCCTGCAGGCCACCGACGCCGGGCTCTATAGCGTGCTGGTCTCGGACTCCAACGGGACAGTGACCAGCGAGGATGTGGCTCTCTCGGTCAGGGTGTCGGTTGAGCCACCCTAGGAACCGGGGATCGTGACCATGACGTTATCGATATACCAGCCCGGTCCGTCCGTTTCCGCAAAGTCGTCGCTCACGAAAGCAAACTCCAGCGCGACCGCCTGACCGAGCGCGCCCACCGGCAGCTCCGCCGAGAATTCCACCCATCCCTCGGAGAATCCGGTGATATCGGCCTGAACCACTCCCAATTCCGTCACCGTGCCCGCCGACAGATCGGAAGCATCGAGGACCCGCACCGTTCCGGTGTCCAGGTTGCCAAAATCATCTATCTCCAACCACTGTTGGAATACGATAGTCGCCGCCGAGGGGTCGGTGAGATCGATGGTGCCTGGCGTACGCAGCCAGGTGTTGGATTCGATCCCGTAGTTCGATGCCAGGTTGGTCCCCACGCAATTGGGGCCGCTCGGGAGCGGGGTCTCGGGAGGAACCGGACCGATCGCGGAAGGCGACCCCAGTGCCCAGACCGTATTCATCGAGGTGTCACTAGCATCGAAGCCCGTGGTCCACCCGGGAGGGAGAGCTCCGGCCGCGGTGGTGTCGAAGTTCTCCTCGAAGATCGTTACCGGAGGCGAGGGAAACTCCTCGATCACGAAGAAGCGCTCCGACTCGGGAGGCAGTGGGATGGTGAGGGTGTTGATATCGGGAGTGGCCATGATGTCCGTGTTGCCACCATAGACCGGCCAGTCCTGGGGATCCGCGGAGGACGGGTCCGTGACACTGAGCAGGTTGTAGCGCATGCCAGGCTGGCTCTCCCAGCTGATGCTCACTTCTCCTGCTCCACTGTCATGAATGATGTTCGTGATGGCAAACGAAGGACCTGACCCGGCGATTGACCCAGGCTGTCGGTACATCCCTGCCACCTGCTCCGGAGTCAGTTCCGCACTGTACATCTGGAAGTCGTCCAACTCCCCTTTGTAGCCAGGCCCACTGGATTTGGTTCCTAGCCAGATTACCCGGTAGATGCCGCTTCCGTCCATGTTGGCTTCCAGGGTAGGCACCTCGGTTGGATTCTCCACTTCAGCTACCATCACCCCATTGACATAGAGACGCCCCCGATCCGTCCGAAAAGTATCGGGCCCATCTGAATCGGCATGGGTGACCACGATGTGGTGAATTTCCCCGTCCACGATCAGTCCGGGATCCGTTTCGATATTTTGGTTTCGACCGGTGATCCAGGTCAGTGATCCGGAGGGATTAACCAAGAGCGAATAGAAGACCCCTGGTGACGGCCACCAGACGTTTTCACGTGAAAAGAGCGGGTTCTGCTGGCCCGGCTTGTCCGGTTTAATCCAGATGGAAAAGCTGAACGAGTCCGGGTGCGGAGGGTCGTTAACCAGAAGATAGCTTCCGGTGGTATGCCCGTTACCGGGTGCATCGAGCCCGATGGAGGAGCCGCTTCCACCAACGAGGGACGGTTCCTCGAACCGGTGGGCAGGGCCATTGGTGGGCGTCGAAAGGTCTACCAGACCGTTTCCCGACGTGTCTACGAGGGCGCCGGTGTCGGTGTCGAATTGGAAGCGGAATTCGAGAAAGTCGCCGGCCACTCCGCGATGGATGGAAACGAAAAGGCTCATCGCCAGCAACAGGACGATGAAGGAAGGATATGGATTTGTTTTCATGAGCGTTCGATTGGACTAAAGTTTGAATACCGGCAAGGGAATTGCCATTCCCACCCGTGCTCCCTTTTTGCCGGACGGTCAGGATGTTTTGGGGATGGGCGGCACCGGGAGGATGGGCCGATTCATACCATGACCGCAACAATGATCGCCCCTCTTGTCAAGCATACGGGCTCCCTCCTCTGGCTTCGCTACCTGGGGGCGCCGGGGGAAGAAACCACTCTTGCGCCAAACGATTTTCCTGCCCTTCATCTATACTACTAAAACATCTTAACGAGTATGGCCCCCGTCGCAGATGTGCGATGTGCAGGGCGCTGCGCGAACCTTTGAGGGAAGCACCGACCTGTGGACCGCAACAAGGCGGAGATCACCGCCGGAATAGCAGCAGATCAGGCGGACGGCGCGAAGGCAAACCACGTGGATCTAGGTAGGATGAGAGGGCAACGTGGCGAGTCATTCACCGCCAGCATACCGACCTTAACAGTTGCTCGGATTTGATCAGCCTCAACCTCAATTTCCTCGAGGCTCTCTTGGGGCTGCATGCTGTCTCTCGCTCTCGCCCTGGCTCTCACCCAATTCAAGGTCTTCCTCCAGAAGGTCTGACCGGGACCACTGGCGATCTTAAATTGAGGGTCTTCACGTAGGCGAGAATGTCGGCGACATCCTGGGCGCTCAGGCCGAGCTGGTCGGCGGAGAGCATGAGGGAGCGCCTGAGAGGCTCCACCTTCTCGATCTTGCCGGAGGGAATGACCTGTACGATGCCTCCCTGGCTCTGCACGATCAGTGGATCCTTGGAGCTCAAGGTGAGGCCGTGGATCTCTTTTCCGTCCTTCAATTTGACGCGGCTGCCTGGATAACCTTGCGCAATCTCGCCAGAGGGATTGACGACGGCGTGCACAAACTTTTCCTCCCCTTGGTTCCTGACCCATCCCTTCAAGGCTGGTCCGTAGTCGACGCCCTGATCTTCGAGGCGGTGACACATCACGCAACGCGCTGCGGTGGCCCGCCCCTTCTTGGCTTCTCCCTTAAGGGCGAGAATGGCGGCCACGCGCGGCAGTCTGGACTCACCCTCAACGGCCGGAACGATGGCTTCGGAGATCTCGATTTTATCAGGATCGTAGATTCCCCTCTGCCTCAGGGAGGCGAAGACGTTGAGTTTTCGCCAACGGGTGTTGCCCAAGTGAATCAACCAGCGGGTGGCTTCCCCTCCGACTGGTCCTTGGATATTCGCTGATTCGAGGAGAGCGGTAAGCGCGCGGGGATCGTCGTAGAACGCCAAGGTTTCGATGGCGAAGAGCCGAGTCTTCAAGGAAAGGGCGGTCTCCCCTGCGCGAACTAACAGATCGCTGATCGCCCCAAGGGGGCGGAGGCGCCAGGTGATGCGAGCGAAGACTTCGGACCACTCGGTGGGATCTTGAATGGAGCTACGCTGCTTGATGTTGCGCCAGAGCAGGTCGGTGTCGGCGCCCTGAGCTCCGAGGCCGCAGGCCTCGAGATAGGTGCGGTCGCTCGCCTTGCATTGTCGCAGGAGGTGGGAGAGGAATAGGTGTTTTCGGTTGGCGGGAACATCGCGCAGGGCGAGGGCGGCTTCCCGAAGAACCGCGACGTTTGGTTCCTCCAGATAGAGTTTCGAGACAAGGAGGGCGACGTCCTGTCCGGCGTTGCGGAGGGCTCGGAACGCGAGGAGTCGCGTTTGGGCATCGGGACTGTCGCCGAGCATCGAGTTCACGATCTGGATTCCCCCGGGGCCCAGAAGAGGGAGGAGCCAGATGGCGCGGGCCCGGACATAGCTGTTGTGATGGTTGAGGAGTTCGCGGACTGCCGGAACCGCTTGGGGACCAGCGGTCTTAAGAGTCTGGAAGCCGGCGAAGCGAACGTTTTGGGCGGGATTGCAGAGGAGGTTGATCGCGCCCTCGATGGTCTTGGGGTCGGCCTGAGGGATGCGAGGTTGGAATCCCTTGGGGGCAATGCGGTAGATGGTTCCGGAACAAGATTTGTCGCGGTCAGTGTGGCCGCCCACTCCTGAGTCGAACCAGTCGGCGACGTAGAGGGCACCGTCGACTCCGACCATCACGTCGGAAGGGCGGAACAGGTTGCTTCCCTTGCTTTTGACGAAGTCAGAACGATCGAGCTCAAAGGCGGAGTCCTTGAGTTTTGGATAGTAGCCCAAGACGGCCTTGCGGCCGGCGTCACAGCTCAGGAGCAATCCGGTGTATTTGGAGGGTAGGGCGCCGTTTTCGTAGAAGCAGATCCCAGTGGGCGAACCGCCGCCGTAGACGTCGCCGGCAGGCAGGGTTCCCGGATCCCACTGTCGCCACTGAGCCTCCTGAATGGACTGTCCGGGGCGCTGATCGGCTCGCCAACCGCGCTTGCCGTCGGGAGAGAAGAACCCCAGAAATCCACCTTCCATGAGCCAGGTGGTGCGACAGGCGGGCGGGTCATCGTTGTCGTTTTGAAAGACGTCGCCAAACGAGGTGACGGTATGTTCGTAACTGTTGCGGAATCCGTGTCCGATGATGCGGACCTGGGTGCCATCGGGGTTCATCTTGGCCGCGAAGCCGCCCACCCACACGTTGCCATCGGAGCTCTTCTTGCCCGCGATGGCCTGGGAGTCGGCTACCGGTTCTTCTCCCCCCTTGTAGGGACCGCCGATGAAATACTCATCGCCATCCTCGGTCTTCAAGTGGGCTCCGCAGTTTCCTTGATTGAAGTACCACTTGCCATCCGGTCCGCCGACGACGGCGTGCAGGCTGTGATCGTGATTCTTTCCATTGAATCCGCTGAGGACGTTCTTCCGTTTGTCCACCTTCGGATCGAACTTCAGGTCGCCATCAACATCGGTGTAAACGATGAGGTGCGGCGGTTGCGCCACCACGACCTGATTGCCGAAAACGCTGATGCCAAGGGGAGCAACCAGTTCGGGATCCTCCACAAAGACGTGTGAGCTGTCGGCCTTGCCGTCCTTGTCCTTGTCTTCGAGAACGACGATGCGGTCACCTTCGGGGCGCCGGTCCTTGTTCTTGCGATAGTTGACTCCCTCCGCGACCCAGATCCTTCCCTGGGCATCGGTGTCCATGTTGGTTGGGTTATAGAGCATTGGACTGGTGGCCCAGACGGTCACTTCGAGATCATCTGGCGCCGCAAGCTGGTCGGCTGGCAGGCTCTGGGGATCGAGTGAATTGGGATTGAACTTGTCAGGCGTCCTGGCGAAGCCGATCGGCTCGCGGTCAAAGACGAGAAAGCGAACGGATGCGGGCGTGAGTTCGGCGTCACGGATGGCTCCTCCGTCATCAAGGGCGACCTTGGCGCGGAAGGTGGTCGCGCCCATGGGAACCTGGAACCAGATGAACGAGTCGGCATGCGTCCCCAGGCCCTTGGTGTATTCTTTTCCGGCGACTTTCATGCGTCCACCACGATAAGTTTTCCCACGCTGAATCTCGCCGACGGTGCTGAAGGCAGTGCGCCAGGGAAGCGTGGTGAGGTCGAGGGTGGTGCCGTCCTGCATCACGAGCTCAGGCTCGATCCAGTTGGACCAATCGTGACTTCCATTGCCTTCACTGGAGACAACCAGGTAGAGATCATCCCTCTTGAGCGCGACTTCGATTGGGATCAAGCGCTCCGTGTCACCACTCTTCAGGATTCGGCTTCTGTAGAGAGGATCGGGGCCGACGCCCTGTGCCAGCAATGGTTGCGCGAGGGGAGCGACGAGGAAGAGGGCGAGGGAAAGGGACTTCATAGAACGGCAGAGACTGATACAACGGGGCGGTCCCTGCCTTCCAGAAAGAACCGGGAGTTGAATCCGGGGCCGCGGGTTCGTTCGCAATGATCACCCTGTGCTGGCCTGCTACGGGGAGACGTCCCGTTGAGACCAGGAGGGCTCCCGGCCCTGCCCTCCCGGCAGAGTTACTTTTTCCCCGGTTTCGGGTAATCCTGATTCTCTTCCAGGTCGGCCTCCGTGAGCTTGTCGGAGGAAACGCCGCCCTTGGGCACCTCTACCTTGGCGCACCAGGCAATGGCGTTGAGAACGAGTCTGCGGAAATTGTCGTGGCCCCAATTGCGGTGGAAATGGCCTCCGGTGAATCCAAAGCCACGTCCACCGTTCGGTCGCTCGTAGGCCCACGCCACGTGTTGGATCTCACCGCGCTCGATCGAGGCGCGGACATGGGGATTCCCCGAGTGACGACCGTCGCCACGATCCATGGTCTTCTTGGGCGGGTGAGCGGAGAGAATCGGCGTGACCCCTTTCATGTCATCTGCGAAGCGCATGTGGAAATACCACTCGTCCCGGAGCTTGAAGGGCTTCACCCCGCGCGTGATCGGGTGCCTGGGAAGCTTCTTGAAATGGGCATCCCAGTGCGGATTGACTGAGTGGTGGGTCTCGAAGTAGCCGCCCAGCCAATCGAGGAACAGCTTGCGGCCCTTCTCGTCTTCCCCGGGCTCCACCGCGTAGTGGAGGCAGGCCAGGCCGCATCCGTCCTTCAGCTTCACGTCAAGCCCTTCGAGATGTTGGTAGGCCATGTGCTGTCCACTGCCACCATTACAATAGAATACGATTGCATCGGCATCCTTCAGGACTTCCGCATTGCCGGGCCAGTCCTCCGCGAGGTGGACCGAGGCTTCCACGGTGTCTCCCATGTGCTTGTTGAGCTGTTTCGCCAAAAGGAGGCATCCAGCTCGGTGCTCGTGCGCCCCGTAACCGTGGCTGCGCTTGCCCGCCATGAACACGATCTTCTTCTTGGTTGCTGCACCCAAGGTAGCAGAGTCCGATTTGTCCCCGAACAGCGCGGGACCGGTGAGAGCGAAGAGAAGGACAGCGAGGAGGGCGGTGAGGGCAGTTTTCATGGGTCGGGCAGATCGTTGTGCAGGCGCGGTCTTGCCGCCGGTTGTCGCAATCGTCAAGGCTGGAACACGATCGCAGAAAAGCATCAATTGGTTAGAAGATCTGGAGGTAGTCGACCGAGAAGGTTGATATTCGTGCTACTACGATGGATTCCCTGGATCACCCCGTGGCCCTGTCCTCTTCAACTTTCATGATGCGAACATCTACGGATCCCCTGGCGTGGCAAAGCACCCCCCTCCTCCCGGACAGCCATCCAGAGCGATCCCAGAGCAAATATCCCAGCAATCTGGTTGCCATCAAAGTCCTGTTCCCGCAACTTGGCGACAGATTACAACTCTGAATCAAATCACATGACTTTTAAAGAACGAGGATACAAGGATACGAGAAACGGCCTCTTAGCTTTTGGTTGCGCAACCGGATTGCTGTTTCTGTTGAGTGGTGCCGAAACGCTGGCGCAGGAAAAATCGGAGGATCGGGCAGGAGACGCATGCATCAAGCAGGTCCAGGATTACTGGATGGCGGTTAGCAAACAGGATGCAGAGACAGCGATTGGGATGCATAGCCCCAGGGGCGTCTACGCCACAAATTCAGACGGTAGTTTTCACAAGCCACTGAGACTCTCTTCGGTGGAACAGATGAAAGAGAACTTTGCGACTTATTCCAGCTTGTGGAAGGTCTATTACCCGGAAGCCATTTCCTTGAGCAAAGAGGTCATACTGACACGTTATTATCTGGAGGGACTATCCAAAACAAAAGGCGACACGATCCCTTACCGGACGCGCGTGACGCACATCTGGGTCAAGGAAAATGGGAAATGGTTGACCCGTTCATGGCACTTTTCTGCTGCCGCGTATGGTGGTGTTCACGTGACACAACCGTCCGACTACAGAAAGAAATAGCACTTCCAGCGAATCAATCGTGATTGAAGACTGATCGGATACCCTTTTGGGGCCAGTTGGAATGTCAGGCTCCGCAAACCGGTTCTAATTGCTGCCAGGTACTGGAACCGTAAGGGGGAAGAGGTTCCACCCGAAGAGGAAGCCAATCAGTAGCGGACCACCCCGCACCCAGTGCTTTTTCTGCTCTCTCTGGTGTGGTAGGGCTGGGACATCATGAAACCGTTCCCTGTGCTTCCTGCCCTCCTTGCGCTATCTGCTCTCCCTGCCCTTGCTGAACTCGGGCCGTTCCAGAAACAGGATTGAGGACACGCGCTTTGAGAACTGAAGAAAACGAAAGACCAATGAAAGTCATATACATCCTACTGCTTTCAAACCTCACGGCAGCGACGCTCATTGCCCAGAACGTCGAACCTACTCACAAGCATGTCTCCTACGGTTCCCACCAGGACATGAAGCTCAACTTCTGGAAAATTGAGGCGAAGGAACCCGCGCCCCTACTCGTCCACATCCATGGAGGCGGCTGGCTGGGCGGCAGGAAGAACGAGGCCATCTCGCCCACCATTCTCAAGCAGGGGCACAGTTACTGTTCCATTGATTACCGGCTTGCAGGCACGCAACTGCTCCCTGCTGCCGTTCATGATGCTGCCCGGGCCATTCAGTTTCTTCGCACCAAGGCCAGGGAATGGAACTTTGACCCCTCCCGCATCGCGGTGACCGGTGGCTCCGCCGGGGCGGCCTCCAGCCTCTGGCTTGCCTACCACGACGACTTGGCCGATCCCAAGAGCAAGGACTTCGTCCTTCGCCAATCTTCACGGGTATGTGGTGCCATTGCCAGGGGCGGGCAAACCACCCTTGATCCGTTTCTCCTGGAAAAAGAGATCGGATTGGCCGCCATCAAGCATCCCATGATCTGGAAGACTGTAGGAGCGACAAGCCATGAACACCTGAAGAAGAATTGGGACCATTACAAGGCCCTCTCAATCGAGTGTTCGCCCATCACACATGTCACCAAGGATGATCCGCCTGTCTGGATACAATATGGTAAGCCCGCGCCGGTACCCGTGATCAAAGGTGATGGCATCCATCACGCCGGCTTCGGGCGCCTGCTCAAGAAAAAGTGTGAAGCGATCGGCATCAAGTGCCACCTGCAGGTCGCCGGACACGAGGAGCCCAAAATCAACAACAGCGAGTTCCTTAAGCGAATCTTTGCAGAGCAGGGAGAAGCCCCATGACGCTTAATCCTTTCCAGGCATGCCGTGCTGCTCTAGTCGCCAGTCTTCTCATTTCCACGATCACGGTTGCCAAAGATGCCAATTGGCCCCGCCACGAGATCTTCTCAGGCGCTCACGTCAACTCCGCCACGGCCGCCGACTATGACAACGACGGCGATCAGGAGATCATCTTTTCCGCCGCCGGCCAGATTCTCATGTGTCTTGGTCCGGATTACCAGGCAAGGCAGGTGCTGGCTATAGTCGATTCCAGGCGTAAAGCTCAGTGCATCCACAGCGTCCTGCACGACGTTGACCGCGACGGTGATCTCGACTTTGTCGGCTCTTACGTCCGCGGCCTCTTTTGGCTCGAGTGCCCGGATGAAAATGCCACAACGACGAACTGGAAGATGCATCAGATCACCGATGAAATTTACGGTGTCCATTGCATAAGGTCTTTCGATATAAACCGTGACGGCAAACCGGACCTCATTGCCAACGACTTCACGGACGACAAGGGTCCCTATTCAGGCTCAATTTGCTGGCTCAAACCATCTCTTCCCGAAGCGACTCCGATCAATTGGTCCATCATCCCCATTGCAAAAGGAACTGCACCGGGTGGCAGCCACTACTTTGATTTTGGCGACGTTAACGGCGATGGTCGTCCTGATTTCACGCTCGGCGCGAAAGGAAAACCCTTTGCCAACGGAAATTACTTCGCCGTCTTTTACGCTCCGGAAGATCCCGCTCAGCCTTGGCGCCGGGAGTTTCTGCCCGGGGCCGGCAAGCAAATCGGCGCCACGCACGCGGCCCCGGCCGACGTCAACGGCGACGGCAAGACCGACATCCTCGCCAGTCGCGGACACGGCGACGGCGTGATTTGGTTTGAAGCCCCGCATTGGACCCAACACGTCATTGACGACGACATTGTCTTCCCACATGCCACGGATTTTGGTGACGTTGACGGTGACGGCGATATCGACCTCACCACTGTCGGCTATGGCTCAAAACTCGCCGCATGGTATGAAAACGACGGCACCGGCAACTTCACCCGCCACGTTCTCAGTCGCAATCAGATGGCCTACGACACCATGATTACGGATCTCGATGGCGATGGCGACAAGGACATCCTCGTTGCCGGTCAAAGGAGCGAAAACGTTGTCTGGTTCGAAAACCCCCGGAAGGCAAAAGGCGATGCCGTCTTCTTCCGGTTCAGCGTGGAGTGATCCCCCACCCCGCACCCCTTTCCTCTGGCCCAGGCGGGAGGGGTTGATTTTTCCCGCCTAATAGTTACCCTTAACTTTATGCGGATTCTCAGCTTGTTAAGCTTCACCCTGGCAACCGGACCGCTGGTTCTGGGTTCGGAGAACAGCAAACCCCCCGCTATTGCATTGAGTTCGGTTGAGTCTGCCTCAGAGGCAGCCATTTTTCATCCCGATTCGGATCATCTCTGGAACCAGTTGCACGCAGCCCTCTTCGTGCGCGTGGATCAAGCCGGCCAGCAATACGGGAGTGATGCTGTGGATCCACTTTTGTGGCCGGGCACTTCCGTCTTTTTGCTTCAAGGAAAGAGTCACACCCGTGCCATCAGGTTGCTTGATCAATTCATTACCGAGGAGGGCGCAAGCCAAATCAAGAACCCAGTCAAGCGCGCAGTAATGCAACATGATCTCTGGGCCATTTTCGATTGGACCGCCAACACCTTCAATCCCCTTCCTTATGGTGGCAAGGTTGACCCCAAGAAACATGCCACGGTCAAACTGACCAACGCTCGCAAGGCATTGCGCCAAAGGCTGGCAAAGGCCATCACAAGTCTCGCCCTCAATGAAAGAGAGATTGCTTCCTTGCCCAATAATTATGCGCGGGCGATTGCGGCCAAGACATTCAATACCCGATTTGATGAGAAGGACCCGCACCAACCCCTGCTCCCCTCTGATCTTCTCAACCCCGATAGCTCATGGGTCTGTGTGCGTGGAGCCTTGAATGGTCCCAGTGCCCCGGTGCATATGCAGTATTACCGCGGCCGCTCCCCTTTCCTTGTGTTCCTGAAATTGCCCGGGAGACGAGATGCCACGCTGGATTATCTCGCCCGGTTAAACAAACATTCCGGCAAAGCCTTACAACCCGAGGATTGGGACAAGAACCTGCCGCTCTTCCCCGCAGGCACAGCCGTGGCCCTAGTGCGGCAGATGACGGCAATCAATCAGGCAGGGGAAATGGTGTCCACGCCACTGGTGCAATCGGTTCAGCTGCGGGTGTACCGGAAAGTCGGCCAAAAGATCGCCGATCACAAAACCAGCCAGGCGGTTTACAAGTTTACCCTGAATCGACACGACCTGTTCGCCAATAAGACCGGCGGTCTCAAGCCGGTTTCACTGGAAAAACGAACCGGGTTGTCGCTTCTCTACAACGAGGATTATTTTGAATCCGACCGGCATGCATCGCGTGATACAGTCATGCAATCTTGCATTAACTGTCATTCGTGCGGTGGAGCCACCGCCAAGAGCATCTTCAGCTTCAAACAGGATGACTGGGTGCGTGCGGCTCACTCAATGAATCCCAATGCGCTGCGACTCACTCCAACGAATATCGATCTGGAACAAAAACGCGCCATCAGCTGGAAATCCCAACGACACGACTGGGGACTGCTACAAGGCTGGCTCGAAACTCAGGCACAGTGATCATTTGAGGGTTGCCTTCCTGCCCACTGCTAGGAATTTCCTTTTCCAGCCTTGATTTCCTGGAGGGCTAGGACCCGGGCAGGTGGGGGAGCACAGGGCTACACCCTGATCCCCATCTCCTCCGCGACAACTTCTGACGTTTTTGAGCAAGGGGTCACCGTGACACCTTGCTCTGCGCTCCCCGGGCGGAGGAAATCCCAATCCCTCTACGATTCGTAGTCACTCCCCCGCCCAGATCCGCGTGGATTGGGTTGCTTCCTCTTCTTCCTGATCACCCTGGAGCCGGCGCATCGGGATCGCCCGCAGGCCCTTCCCAGGCTTGCCGCTGAGCTGCTACCTCCCCCGCCCCGCACGCTGGTTTCCCCACCCTGTTTCCTGCAAACTGATGCGGAAGCGGCCTTCCCTTACGTTCGGCAGTGTGGTATCCCTCCCGGCATGATGAGAACGCTTAACATGCTCCCCGCCATCGCATTCTCCGCAACAATGCTGGTTTACAGCTCCAGCTCTGCCCAAAGCCTCACCCCCGCGGAGAAGACGCAGGTCGATCAGATGATCAAAGAGCTACATCAAAAGTTGCACGGCGGCTCTGCCACCAATAACTCACGCGCTGTCAGCACGCTGCAGGCCATTCTCAAAAGCCCCAAGGCCACCTATCAATACTACATGGCTTCTATCAAGGAACTGCAGTTCGACGCCGTAGGAAAACGCGAGTCCGAATGGCGAGAGTGGCGGGAGCGCAACGAGGATCGACTCAAGAGCACCGAGCACGTGGCCGCCCTGCAATACCAAGCGAGGTTCCTGCTGCTTACCCTTGCGGTTGCTCTCGAGAGGGACGAAGCGGCCGGCGTGAAGAAAGTGATGCCGCTGCTGATCGACTACTACGATGATCTGACTAGAGACTTCGACAAGCTCGAAGGTCAACGGCGACCTCTCATCACGCCAGCTCTCGATTCGGTGTTCGCGGATCGTCTCAAACTGACCCTGACCATGCCGCCGCTGGAGACGTGGATAGACGCGCCGCTGCCGATCAGCACAGTCTACGATGGGGTGATTCTCCCGCACTTTCGTAGAGAAAAAAACCATCCCGCGTTACAGGCAGCCTGGGACAAGCGCATCGTCCATGAGAGCAAAACTCTTGTGGTTTCAGGTGGCGGGGGAGCCCTCGGCCTCCCGGTCGACCTTCCTGCAGGAATTCCAGAAAATCTCACCCGTCGCTTTGGCCTCGACAGCCGGGACCGCAAAAGAGAACAGCAGCGCGAGGATACCCGTCAGAAGAAAGTCTCGGAGGAAGACTTCAGGAAGGACCGCCTCCCTGTCTTACATTGGGGCAAGAATCGAGACGCCTTCCTCCTCGGACCGAACACGGCGTCGTCTCTCCGGGCTCTGGGGCGTATCATCCGCGAAAATCTTGCCCATTCGGAAGCGCCCAATTGGCTGAAAGAGCTAAAGAGCCTTGCGGAGGGAGGACCGAACACCGAGTCAGACGACCCCCCGGCAAACAAGCAGTAAGGGAGGCGCACCCTTTACCGTGAACCCTGAATCGCTATCCGTGGTCGATGGCAGCATCTGCCTGGAGTTTGCCCGCGCTGACAACGCCCCCTTCTTCCGCTTCAGTGTGCAGTAACCCCGCACCCTGTTTCCTGCACCCTGTTGCGGTGGTGGTCTTGTTTGAGGACCTCTTCTTCCGTCGCAACCCCTTCGCCTTTCCTGATCTCATCAATCGCTTGGATCGCGGTTGGAGTGGCCGGGCCGAGCAGCATCGGGATCAAGGTGTGGAATGCTCTTTGGGCGATGTGCATGGACGGGGATGTTGAGACCCGGGAAACAACCATGGTCTCCCGGGTCGAAGGCCGTCAATGACTCAAGTTTACTCGCGGGGCTGCCCTCTTCGCATAAGGTTGCCAATGCGACCTTCCAACTGGCTCCGATAGAGTTGCAGCTGGTCTTCGGTCAGGACCGGACGGAGTTGCTCGACTTGTTGTTCGACGGACTCGCTGACCGCACCCGTGGCAAATTCCTCGATCGACTCGCGGTCCAAGGCCTGCCCTGAGGCCAGTCCTTCGAGCCCGCGATTGGCAAGGCCCGAAATCACACCCTGGAGCGCGGGGTCAATGGTCACTCCGGCCTGTGAGGCAAATGATTCAATCAGCGAGCTGATGTCGGATTTTCCCTGAACCTCGGCCAGCGAGTTCTCGTGCAAAACACCGTAGACATCGTTGCGTTGTTCGGGGGTGAGCATCAGGTCCTCCTGGAGCCCCGCGAGTTGGCGAAGGGTTCGGGCTTCAGCGCGACTTTGGTCCTGCCTCTCGCCAAACTCCTGGTAGGCCTCCTTCTGGCTTGGGGTGAGAAGTTCCGCCATCGATTCTTCGAGAGCCCTCCCGCTCATGATGGCCATGGCGCGCTTCGCCGACTCGGAAATGAGAGCGGAATCCCCGCCCTCTGCGTTGACCGTGAGGGTCTCCAACTCTTTGAACTGGGCGTCCGCAATCTCAAGGAGCTCCTCCCGCTGGCCTTCTTCGAGACCCAGGGCGGCGCTCCATTTGGCCATCTTGCTCGTCAACCGCTCCATCTGACGTTCGCGCATCCCACTCCGGAATTCGTCCCGCCGTCCCTCCAGTTCCGCGAGATCGATCTCGGGATTTGCCTCGGCGATTTGCCCAAGGACGCTCCCTGCGGCAGGTTTCTGCTCTGACTGGTCCTCGCCCTCCTTGGGCTCCTGATCAACCGCGACCACTTTCGGTGAGACCGCAGGCTTCGGAATGGCGGCGCTTTCTTCCCCGGTGGGCTTGGCCTGCATGATGACAACGGCGACGATGGCTCCAAAGGCGATCCCGCCTCCAATGAAGAGAATTTGTTTCATGTTCATATCTTCGATGAGTTCGGACCCGATCCGAATCGGGTCTTCATTTGGGAGTTCGTAACTCGATGCGCACCGGTTACAAGAAGATACCCTTTTTTTTCATAAATCGGCCGTACCCGACCAGGACCCTGTCCAGGAGCGGTCCGGGGGGTGTTTGAAGGAGAGTGTGACCGGCGGAGCGTCTGGAATCTGCTTCCACAGGATTCAGGGGGCGCTGCTCCCCCTGACAGAGCCCCTCTCAACCAAGCCTGCCGGCCCCTTCCGGCACCCGGACGAAAAACCAATTTCCTTTCAGTAATCATCAATCACGGTGAGACTCAAGTCTCCCGGGAGATCTCACATATCTCGAGACAGATTACACAGTTGTCTCCACGACTAATTCTCTGCGTCACCCCCTTAACCCAATTATAGAAATCCCAGGTGCTCACAGCTTCCAATTGGGATAGTGTAGAATGAAGGAATCCCGTGAAATGAGAACGAATCGATTCCTCTGCTTAACACTGTCGGCAGTTTTTTTGGCGACAGGAGTTACTCAGGCCAACAACCTGCCCAATGTGGTGTGGATTGTCATTGAGGATTCTTCACCACATGTCGGTTGCTACGGCGAAACCGCAATTAAGACACCACACATTGACAAGTTGGCTTTTGAGGGCATTCGCTGCAGCAGCGCCTTTGTCACGGCTCCTGTTTGCTCATCCAGTCGCTCAGCGATGGTCAGCGGCATGTACCAGGCCACCCTCGGCGTCCACAACCACCGCAGCCAGACGTCGTCCGGCAAGGGGGGTGGTAACGTGGCCTATTACGACAGCTACAAGGTGCCCAAGTCGGTCAAGTTGATCCCCGAGATCTTTCGTGATGCTGGGTACTACGTCACAAACAAGAGCAAGACGGACTACAACTTCATCCCGACGAGCAAGCTCTACCACGGCAGCGACTGGAAAAAGGCGCCTGCCAATCAACCCATCTTCGCCCAATTCCAGTTGAAAGGCGGCAAGAACCGCGGAAAATCAAAAAGCCATGCGGATCCCGCCAAGGTGGTTCTGCCGCCATACTACCCGGATCACCCGGAGCTTCGCCAGGACTGGGCAAAGTATTTGGATTCCTGGGTCGAGACCGACAAAGAGGTCGGACGAATCCTGGCAGATCTCGAGAAGGCGGGGCGTCTGGACTCGACCGCAGTCTTCCTCTGGACCGACCACGGTGTCAGTCACCTGCGCGGCAAGCAGTTCCTCTATGAAGAGGGCATTCGCGTTCCCATGATCATACGGTTGCCGGGGAAGCAGCGCGCCGGCACGGTGCGGGATGACCTCATCGAGCACATCGACGTCGCCGCCTGTTCGCTCAAGCTGGCCGGCCTCAGGATCCCCGGCAACGTCCAGGGTCGCGATTTCCTGGCCGCGGACTACAAGGCCCGGCAATCTATTTTTGCGGGACGGGACCGCTGCGACGAAACAGTCGACATCCTGCGCTGCGTTCGCGACTCCCGTTACAAGTACATTCGCAACTTCATGTCGCACGTTCCCCACGCCCAGCCCAGCCAGTACAAGGACGGCAAGAAGATCGTGCAGGTCATTCGTGGTTTGCACAAGGAAGGGAAGCTGAACGAGCAGCAAGACCGTCCCTTTGCCCTCCGTCGGCCGCCGGAAGAACTATATGATCTGCAAAGCGATCCGCACGAACTGGTTAACCTGGCTGTGAGGCCAAAGCATCAGAAGAAGTTGACTGCCATGCGGAAGGTCCTCTCCCAACGGATGATGGAGACTCGGGACGTCGGCCTGATCCCCGAGCCGATTCTCGAGGACGTCGGGCGCGGGGCGGGAAACAAGTACCTGGCTTTTCTCAACAACGACCACAGTGGGCAGACTCGTCGATTGATCGCAGCGATCACTGCCGGGGAAGAAAACGACGGTGCCAGGCTCCTGGAGCATGCAAAATCACCGGATCCATCCACGCGTTACTGGGCGACCGTCTGGCTGGGCGTCAACAAGAGGGCTGACGCCAAAGCCATCCTGCTAAAGCTGACCTCTGATCCCGTGCCCGCCGTCCGCGTCGCTGCGGCCCAGGCCTTGTGCAAACTCGGCGACCTAAGCCAACTAAAGCTACTGATCGAGCATATCAACGATCCCAACCTGCTGGTCGGCATGTTTGCCCTGCGAGCCATCGAGGAACTCGGCGACGCCGGCAAAGTCCACCGAGCCGCCATCGCCTCCGCCCAGAAGTCGGAATACGAATTTTCCCGCCGGATCGCCAAGCGCTTGACCGGCAAGTGGCGATAAGATTGAGACTGCCAACAATCCCCTCTCAGTGCACCGCGGGTGCATCAGCGCGCAGAGCGTGCAGTGGAAGTGGCGGCCCCGGCCGACTCCGAACCTTCGGATGACGACTTCTCACCACACCCAACCAATACCGCGAACAGCGGAAGTAGAAATAGGGATCTCATCTCGTGAACCTAGATCCGCCTATGCCAGTCGGCCCGGTGCAAATAGTGCCACCCCCACCGGTGGCGTGTGCGGAGAAGGTGCCTGCGCAACCCTCTCCCTGATAGCCCCCCACGCGGTGATCTTGAGTCCCGACGACTCAGCGGGCGAGAAGAAGGGCAGAATTGTTTTCATGGAGCTGGGGCGCTTGTTGCCTGCTTATTTGCGAAAGGCTTTGTGGTTGCGATCACCACCACTGAGGATATAGGCGACAAGATCCATCACCTCTTCCTTTTGCATCATGTTGAGGAGGCCTGGAGGCATGGGGGAAACGGCCGAGGGCTCGATGCTGGCTACGTCGGGACGGTTCACGTTGACTCGTTGATTGGGGTTGAACATGTCGGTGTTCAAGGTCACGCGGTCGCCGTTCAGGTTCACCACCACGCCGGTCAAGACGTCGCCGTTCTTCATTTTCACGATGGTGGGCACGAATTGCTCGTTGATCTCCTTGCTGGGGTGAATGATTTGTTCCAGCAAGTCCCGCGAAGAATAGCGTCCGCCCGATCCCGTCAGGTCGGGCCCCGTCATGCCTCCTTCATTGCCGAATCGGTGGCATGCAAAGCACCCACCCGCGGCAAACATCTTGCGGCCCTGGGAAAAGCTCCTGTCTTTCAGGTCGGAGGTGGCTTGGCTGAGTTCGTCCAAGGTCCATTGCTTGACATATTTCCTGCCGATCATCGCCTCGGCCATGATCTCGAATGGCGTCTTGCTCTCTGGTTTCTTGGCCAGCAGGGCCTTGAACTCCGTTTGTTCGGCCTTGCTCAGGCTGGCCACGGCGTCGTTGCGAATGAATTCGATGAACTTTCTGAAGCTGGCCCCGCCTCGATAGTTGGTGGCCTTGAGGAACCAGTTGAAATAGGCGGTCCGCAATTTCTTGTTCCAGCCTGCCTTGAGCATGCGAAGGGAGCGGGCATACTCGATTTGTTCCTCTTGGGTTGGAGCGGCCAGGAGCAATTTCATTGCCTTGGCCGCCGTGGAAGGTGCTTGAAGAAAAGCCAAGGTTTCGCAGAGCAGCCAGTTTTGATCGAAGGTAGGAGCTGGAAAATGGGGGTCCAATTGCTTCACAATCCGGTCGGTCGTTGGCTGGCCGGGTTTCCCGAAGCGCACCAGGGCGACTTGGTAGGTCCGGACCAAGGTGAGGCGTTGATCGTCGTTCAATTGGTCCCAGTCCACTTGCCCGAGAGATTGGAAGATTTTCTTTGCCATGGCCTGATCCACCGGCGGATCGCTTGGTTGACGGTTGGCGGGATCGATGCCCGTCACCTTGGCCAAACCGAGGAGCAGGGCGACTCGCTTGCCATGATCATTTTCCTTCAAGGCGCGGTTGGCCCACTTCTTCACGGGTTGGTGCTGCACTGCCGTGAGGGCGGCCCAGCGCACGAAACGATCGCTGTGGTCGAGGTGCGACCAAGCGGCCTTGAGGGCCTTGGGATCAGGTCCTTGGTGGAGCTCTTCCAGGTCTCGCCGCAACTGGGCGAGTTCGTTAATCTTTGTTTGGTGCTTGGCCGGGGCGGTCGATTCCTTTCCTCCGTAGGTCACGCGATAAAGTCCGGACTGCACCTTTCTGCCGCCGATGGCGAAGTACATGGCGCCATCCTTGGGGTGAATGATGGCATCGGCGACGGGCAGGGGGCTGCCGGTGATGAAGGTTTCCTTGGTCGCGACGTAGGAGGACCCTTGTGGTTTCATGTGGACGGCATGGATTTTGCCCCAACTCCAGTCCAGCAGGAACATGGCTTTTTGGTATCTGGCGGGAAACTTTGCCCCGTATCCAAAGGTTACCCCAGTTGGCGAACCGGGTCCGACGTTGATCACCGGAGGCAGCGTATCCGAATAGAATTCGGGTCGTTTACCGGTGCCGTTGCGCCAACCCCACATCGATCCACTGGTCACGTGACACACACGTGTGGGTCTATACCATGAGGTATTGAAGTCGTATTCCATGTCGGCGTCGTAGGTGAACAAGTCACCCGCCTTGTTAAATCCACCGTCGAAAATGTTGCGGTAACCGGAGGACACGTTTCCCCAACGTTTGCCGTCCGGTGAAACCTTGTAGATAATGCCCCCTGGAGCCAAGCGACCGCGGTTGTGACCACGACCGTCGGGCATGCGGGGAAGCAGGTGATCCTCTCCCCAGTGCAACGGGACGCGGGAAGTATCGACCTCGGTCGGCGTGGTGTTGTTGCCGGTGATCAAGTAAATGGATTTGCCGTCGGGGGCCAGTAACACGGCATGGATGCCATGGTCGCCACGAGTAGTCATGCCGCGGAACTTCTCCACCTTGTCCAGTTGGTCGTCCCCATTCGAGTCGGTCACTCGATACAATCCGCTCTCAATTTTTCGTTCGTAGTCGTTGACCCCGACGTAGAGCGCATCGAAGGCCCATAGCAAACCATTGGCCGCCCGTATCTTGGCCGGCACCTTCTCGATGTCCTTGGCTTGCAATGGTTGCCCCACGGAAGGAGCGGGAAAACGGTAGAGGCCGCCGAATTGGTCGCTTGCTATGATGCGTCCCTTGCCGTCCACGCAGAGGTTGACCCAAGAGCCTTGCTCGGCTTTCGGCACGGTGTAGAGCAATTCGACCTTGAATCCCTTGGCTACGGTCAACTTGTCGACCGGTGTGGCCGTGGCCTCGAATTGGGCAAAGGAAGTGGATGCGGCCATCCAGGCTGCCCCGAAAAAAGTCACAGGAAGAAACAGGGATTTGTTCATAGAGCGTTCGACGTTAGGAAAAACTAGGTCATCGGCAAACGTTTCCGCGCGTCATCGGGCGAGTCTTTTATGAAGGGCGAATGACGTTTAACAGCTGAACTGTAAAATTCCCACTCGCTGATGCTTTTCTTCCGCCAACTAATCTTTCAAGTTGCCTCGAATTCGCTGACGGTTTCATCTACTCGCCATATGAATCCACTGCGGGCCGCATCCGTCCAGTTTCAGCACCTGCCCGGTGACAAGGACGCCAATTTAGCGACCATTCGATCATTCGCGGCTCAAGCCGCCGCCGAACAGGTTGACCTCTTGGTTTTCCCTGAAATGTGCATCACGGGATACTGGCACGTCCGGAATCTGTCCCGTGAGGAAATTGATGCTTTGGCCGAGCCTGTTCCCGACGGTCCCTCGACCAGAGTCCTGCTTTCACTTGCTTCCGAGCATGGCATGACGATTGGGGCGGGCCTGATCGAGCGAGGGAATGACGGGCGACTTTACAATGCCTACGTGGTGGCCATGCCGGATGGTCGGACTGTTTGCCATCGCAAATTGCACACTTTCATCAGCGAGCACATGGACTCGGGCTCAGACTACACCGTGTTCGATCTGCCGGACGGCACTAAGGCGGGTATTCTTATCTGCTACGATTGCAACATCGGGGAAAACGTTCGCTCCACCGCTTTGCGCGGCGCCGAGGTGTTGCTGGCTCCCCACCAGACCGGAGGATGCGACACGCCGAGTCCCCGTTGCATGGGAGCCATTGATCTCGAGATTTGGAGAAACAGGAAAGAGAATTCCGAGGCCATCGAGGTTGAGTTCAAGGGTCCCAAGGGGCGAGAATGGTTGATGAAATGGTTGCCCGCCAGAGCTCACGACAACGGAATCTTTCTTATCTTCAGCAACGGGGTAGGACAGGACGACAACGAGGTGCGTACGGGCAACGCCATGATCCTCGACCCCTATGGCGACGTCCTTGCAGAGACTTGGAAGGCGGGCGACGACATGGTGGTGGCCGACCTCGATGCGGCCGTTCGCAAAATGTGTACCGGGGTTCGCTGGATCAGGAGCCGTCGCCCCGAACTGTACCAGCAATTGACCGAATCGACGGGCCGCGAGCGCGACACCCGACACGTGCGATTTTCCCGCGAGGACGAGGAATAGGAAGCCCTAGTCGGCGCACCCTGTTTCCTGCACCGTGATGCGGGTGTTACTTCTTGGCCTCTTCCCTCATCTCAACCTCTTCGCCTTTCTTGTAGGCTTCTTCGTGCCACTTCTGGCCGTTCGCCTTCGTTTTTTTTCGACACTCTTCTTCTTAGTTTCCGATTCATCCGGGCTGAAATACCATGACACGAACCAGACCGCCACGGACGCCAGGGCCAGGCAACTAAAGATCACCGCGATCATCGCCCCAGGTGAGCGCATCCATTCACTGCCCCCTGCCCACGCGTCCCACAACACCCAGGTCACGGCCAGCATTAGCATCGGAATCATCAGGAAACAAAAAGCCAGAGAGATCGCGAAGGTCCCGAGCAAAAAATATACGAATAATCTAAGGTGTTGGGGCAGGTCCTCGATTCTATCGCCGCGCTCTTTCAGCTTGGCTTCGTGCTTCTCAATTCGTTTCGAATGCTCTTCAGCCTCAACCTCACGGCCGGCTTTTCTGGCTTCTTCCCTAAGGCGGCGAAGCTTCTCAACTGTCCCTTCCAGCTGGAGCCCCTCTATCTGACTTAGAATATCCTTGCGCCCCTCCTCGAGCGCCTTGACCGCTTTCTCCTTACCCTCACGCCGGGCTTCGCTCAGCTCTTCCTCGATCTCATCGAGATAATCCTCCAGTTCCTCTCTGTCCTCTCCCCAGTTATCGTCATCCTGGAGTTTGCTCGCGCTGTCCCGAGACGGCCTCCTGCGGACGATCGAAACGCAAACCCAGATGAAAACAAAGAGGGTGACCCCGAGCAGGATCGCCACCTCCCACATCGGCCGGTCCAGCAGGCAGTAAACCAGGAGGCTCCCGGCAAACCAGGCAACGCATGCCAACCCCCCAAGGATCACCGCGAGACCAACAATGAAACTGTAAATCTTGCCGATAAGGTCCATGTCTGCAGCCTCTCGTGCCAGTGAAACCCAGTCAACAGCCTATGCGAGTCCATGGGCGGGGGGGGCAAGGAATTGCTAGGAATTCGCTTTTCCAAGCCGGGCTTCCTGGAGACTGAGAAACCGGGGAAGGTGGGGGTGCAGTGACGCACAGGCGCCAAGGGATGTGACGGGAAGGTTGAATCGGTGCCAGAAGGCTTAGTTGCCAGAAGCTTCCAGTTCCTTCTTGTCTTGCCGCCGTGTTTGCGGAGGAGGTCGGCGACAGGGACCTCATCAGTCTTGCCCTTGCTGTTCCAGCACAGGGGCCAGGTGGTTTTTGATTCGATCCATCACGGATCCGCTCCAACTTCAACGAATCAATTTTGGGCGCTCACCCTGCAACCTCAAAGCAGAGGATGGGTGATCGGCTGGGCATTGAGCGCTCTTTGTTCTGGTCAGGGGCCAGTCCTCCCGGCTATTCGATCACCTCGATATCGTCAATGGTCAGTCCACTGAAGGCATCCGCGCTGCCCTCGCTCACGAAAGTCCACTCAATGATCACATTCTCGCCCAGGGCCTCCGGAACGACCGGGATGCTGAGGCTCGTGTAGGCGACATCGAATACCGTCATGTCGATGGTAGATTCCGCGCCCAGTTGCAGGAAGTCGGCAGCACGCAGGAAGCGTACCATCGCGGAGTCGCCAAATCCGTCGGCATCGCGGAAGGCCTTGAAGGTTAATTCCGCGCTGGCCACACCGCTCAGGTCGAAGGCGGGGGAACGCAGGGAAATGTCGGAGTTCGGACCGTAGTCGCCGAGATTGGTGGACCACGCAGTGGCGGAGTCACCGGCGCCGGTGAGGGGTCCGGTGGAACCGGACGGTGATCCGAGTTCCCACCGGGTGTTTCCGTTTGCATCGTTCACGACGGTGGTCCAGCCCTCGGCTCCCGACTCAAGGTCGTCCGCGAAGAGGGTCACGGGCGGGGGACTAAACTCTTCGACCACGAAGTAGCGCCCATCCTCGGGGGGGTAAGGAAAGAGGACCGTGTTTATCGGCGGAGTGGCATCGATCTCCTGATGCCCAACGACGGGTGGCCAAGTGCCGGGCTCGCTATTCGAGGGATCGGAGGGATCCACGACGCTGCGCAGGTTGTACTTCATGCCGCCCTTGCTCTCCCAGGAAATGCGGAGATTTCCCGTCCCGGGGTCACGACGAAACTCGGTGATCCTGAGCTTGCTGGCCGGGACGTGGATGCCTTCCTTGAGGTTGAAAAAATCGATGTCAACGGCGCCGGAAGCATTTGTCGATCCGAGTCCCATTACCGCGTAGTTGTAGGCCTCATCGCTGCCAGTACCGGCGATGAGGTGGAAGGAGGCCGGGCTAGTCTCGCCGTTGAGATAGATATCCGCGCGATGGGTGCCCCCACCGCTGGCGTCGGCCTCGACGGTGACCCAGGCCTCCTGCCACTCAAGCACGGCCATCGGCAGGGACATGCCGCCATTCATGGCCAGCCCCTGGCTGTCGGTGGAAGGAGCGAAGCAAATGGAGCCCAGGGTCGTGGAATTGTCGCGGATGCAGAGGACGCTCTTGCCATCATTGTGAAGTTCGTAACCACTGCCGAGGGTCGGCCACGGCGTGACGCCACCGCCGCCGTTCGGGTGGTGGTCGTCAAGCGGTCCGGTAACCGCGGTGGACACCCGGGTGCGAAAGTGCATCGTCACGCCATCGGTGAGCGGTGAATAACCGGGGCTGAAGACGTTGGTGAGATCCTTGGTAAAGTACACCTTCCGGTTCGAGGGATCCGCAATGCCATAGTCTCTCGGGTCTCCGGTGTCCTGTATGCGCAGGAAGGTGTCCCCGTCGTGAGTGAAAACGGAGGCCCCTCCCGGACTGCCGGCGCCGATCCCGGTACCGTCCCACTCATCGGAACCATTATTGTGATCCCAACCCAGGAGGGTGGGATCGACATCGCCGCCGTACTCGCAGTCCCAGCCACCATCCGGAGCAGGGTAACTTGCACCACTGCCACTTGACAACACGTTGATGGAAACCTCCGCGGTCTCATCGGTTTCTCCCGGAGCCGATGCGCTCAGGGTGTAGGTTGTGGTCGTGGCCGGCACCACGCTGATGCTCCCCATCCCATCGACGGTATTGGCCGGACCCGGGTCCGGGGAAATCGAGACCATCACGTCCTCCCGCACGTACCAGGAGAGGGACACGCTCTGGCCTGCATCGATCAGAGTTTCATCGGTGGCAAAGGAAGCAATCAGGGCCACCGGCACGGTGACCTCAGCGGTCCCGGTCCCCGACGGGGCCTGCACTTCGAGCGTATAGGTCGTGGTCACGCCGGGAGTGACCTGCCGAGTGCCGATCCCCGTCCCCAGGTTCGTGTCGCCCGCGACGTCGCCAATGTCGGCGCCGGGATTCTGGGTGAGGGCAATGCTGGTCGCCGCGGTATTGACCGCCCAGCTCAGGGTGGCCGATCCGCCTGGAAGGATCCCGACAGGCGACGCGTTAAAGGAAAAAATCTGCGCTTCGGGGTTGACCAGTCGGATATTTGCTTCGTCGTATGCGAGCAGACCCTGGAAGTTGAAATTATCAACCAGGACAGGACCATTGGTGACGACGTCCCGGTCCCGCCAACCGAAGCTGATCTCGAGGGGCTGCCCGATTGCCGCGAACTGCGTGGTGTTGCCGTTTTGGTCGAAGGCATCTTTCTCAGCGCCCGAGGTGGTATCCGTGTTGACGAGCGGACCAACCAACGAATTGGCGTTCTGGGTGTAGCGCTGCTGGCGTCCACCGCCCCCGTTAGCCACGGAGACGTTGGCGTAGGTTGGCGAGAGCCATATCGCGGTCCTGGGCGCGCCGTCGGGGTTGCTCCCGAGAATGTCGCCATAGTCGAGGCTCCATCTGTAATCATTGATGCCCCAACCCGGGAAGTTCTCGTCAGGCAGCACGTTGTCACCGAAGAAGACCAGATCGATCGGCAGGCGGTAGGGGTTGCCATCCGAACCGGTTCCCGTGATGTCCACCGTGACGAGATCCTTGTCGGTCACAATGTCGCCGTTGGAGTCCCAGAAGAGCGCAACCTCCTGACCGTTGTCGCCGGAGCTGCCAGCCATGGTGTCGAAGCCCCCGACCGCCCCTCCCACGCTTCCCGCGCCGGCCGGGTCACGCACGGTAGCCTGGGGCATGGGGGTGTCCACCCAAGTGATCGTCACCCCGCCCACGAGGCTCGGCGCTGGTGCGGCGATAATGCCTGCACCGGTCGAAACGTCAGTCTGCGTGTAGTCAAATGTCGTGATCCCAGCCGGACTGAGCGTGACAAAGATTGAGAGAGACGATAGCGCCACAGTGGCGGTGATGGGTGATCTTTTCATTTCATTGGGTGGATTGGTTGGAAGGATCCAGATTCCACCGAAATTCGCCTTGGTGGAAAATTGGGAAGGCGTCGGAATCGAGGTCGAGGAAGAAAGGAGCTGTAGTTCAGAGAGAGCACCACATGCGGAGCGGCTGGAACCGCAAGGGAGGTTTAGGATCTAGCTTTCAATTCTGAGCCCTGCCACCAGCGAGACTAGAAAAAAGCCTATCTGAATCCCGGTGCTGCTCTTTGATATGTAAGAATTTTGTGACCTTCAAGGAATCTTAAGACAGTTGGACAAAGCATTACCGTCGCTCACCTTGGCTGGTATTTGCCAGTCTCTGAAATCTGACCGATTCGTTCCACCGAGAGCAATCCCTCCACGATCAGGATTTCATCTATCTCCTCCTCGAAGAGGGAGCGGGAGTTGTCTTTATCGCTTCGGACCTGCCCTGCGATCTTCTCATCCTTGTCTGGTTGGAAGAGCTTCCGTCCCAGCGTCAGAGGCACCGAGGTTGGCAGGTCGACGCGGATGTCCAGGTTATGACAGGCCATGGCGCCCACCGTGCCAGGGCCGAACTGACGCCACGTCCGCCAACCGAATGAGTGCAGTCCGTCGTGAAAGTCGCGCTTTGGCGCCGGTCCCAACCATTCGTCCCAATGGATCCCGCCCGGCACGGGCTTGCTGACCGGTCGACCACCGCTTCCGCCAATGTTTCGTCCCAACCGGCCAACCCGAACCTGGCTGCCGGAGCCTTGAGATTGTCAGGGCTGTTGAATGTTTATAAACTCAGGGTCACGAAAATGAAACAGACCGCCCTCCTTTCCCTTCATCCTGTTGACTCTACCGGATCCCATTGATGGCAGTAACCGTGACAGAATCACAAAAGAATCTTGGTGAAAGCCACGAACGATCGGCAAGGTCATGAACGTCATCAAGCGACTTGTCATCCTGATCACAATCGTCTGGAGCACTCCATGGAGCCACGGCGAGGACACCGGCTTTGCGAGGCATTTGCTGCCTTTGCTGGAGAATCATTGCTTTGAATGTCATGGGGACGACCAGCAGAAAGGGGACCTCTCCCTGCACAACCTCAATCGTGATGTGGTGAACGGCGGAGATGAAGCGGTCTGGGCGGTGGTGCTGGATCAGCTGAACTCCGCGGAAATGCCGCCGAGGAAAAAGAAGAGGCCGGCCGCAGGGAGGCTTCTCGCCGCGACCAACTGGCTGTCCGGGGAACTGGACAAGGCCGAGACCGCGGCAAGAGCCAAGGGCCCCCACATTGTCCTGCGTCGTCTGAACCGCCTGGAGTACCGCAATACCATGCGCGACCTGGTCGGGCACCCCTTTGATCCCGCCGAACTGTTTTCGCCGGACACCGTCTCGAACGGGTTCGATCACGTCGGGGAGGCCCTCGTGGTTTCGCCGCTGCACGTCGAGAGCTTCGTCGCCGCGACCGGGCGTGTCCTGGACAAGATCATCGACATTCCTGAACAGGCGCCGCGGCGCCAGCACTGGCGGATCATCAATTCGGCCGAAGGGGGCAAGCCGATGTTAAAGGATGACGGGCGCTGGCACGACGGTCACGTGGGGAAAAACAAGGCCCGGATCAAGGGAGGATTCCTCAAGGGAAATGTTCTGCCCAACATCGAAATACCCAGCGGCTTCGCCCCTTACTCGATGGTCGACCTGACCCAGGATCCGCCGAAAACCTATGAAGGATCCCACGATATCCGCGCCTTCGGTGGCAGCCAGATCGACGAAGGCGTTCGCATCAAAAAAGGGGACAACGCGTTCGGTTTCAAGTGGTTCGCCTATGAGGAAGGTCTCTACCGGGTCCGCCTCCACGTGTCGGCGTTCGGACCGGAGGACTGGAAGGGCCCTTCCCCAAAACTGGGCCTGGCACTCTATCCGGAAGGCACCATGTGGCGGGAGCAGTTGCTGGCTGTGAACCGGTCCCAGGTCATCGAGTTTGAACTCTACCGTGACAACATCCCCTGGCACCTCAAGACCACGGGCAACCGGAACTGGGGGGTCAAGTGCTACTACCAGGTCTCCGATGCGGCCGGTAGTGACGGGAAGAAAGTCCCGTTCGGGATTCATGTCGCCGAGATTGAGGTGGAAGGACCACTGAATCCCGTCTGGCCCCCGGAGTGGCATCGGCGCATATTCCCGCAGCGCCTCAGGAAGGAAAGCGACGAGGCCTACGCCGGACGCGTGCTGCGTCCCTTCATGAAGAAGGCCTATCGCCGCGATGTCAGTGATGAGGAGGTGGCGGGCATGGTGGCCATCTACCGGCGCGAAAAAGCGGCCGGGCTCCCGGTGAAGAAGTCGCTGCGGATGCCATTGGCCACCATTCTCACCTCTCCCTCCTTCCTGTTTATTGCCAATCGCCATGACCCGGCATCGGAGCCCGGGCTACAGAAACAGGTCAGTCCGTTCGAATTGGCATCACGTCTCTCGTATTTCCTCTGGCGCAGCATGCCGGATGAGGAGCTGTTTGCGCGAGCACGGTCGGGTGACCTGCTGCAACCCGACGTCCTCGCGTCCGAGATCACGCGCATGCTGGAGGATCCCAGGTCCGAGGCCCTCGTGACCCACTTCACCCGGCAATGGCTGGGCCTCGACAAGCTTGAACGGTTGAAGATCGATCCCACCCTGCATCCGGACTATGACCTGGCGCTCCACCAGTCGATGGTTGGCGAGGCCACGGCGTTTTTCCGCGAGATCCTGCATGAGGATTTGAGTCTCTACACCTTTATTGACTCTGACTTCCTGATGCTCGACGAACGCCTCGCCCGGCACTACCGGATCCCCGACGTTCGCGGCAACGCCTTCCGCAGGGTCAGGCACAGCCCGGACAGTCGACGCGGCGGCGTATTAACCCAGGCGGCGGTCCTGACCGCCACCTCGAACGGCATTCGCACGCAACCGATCAGGCGCGGGGCCTTCATCCTGGAGGAGATCCTCGCCGACCCGCCAAAGCCGCCACCCGCCGACGTCCCTCCGATTGAGGATCTCGTCCCGGTTGACCCCGCGACCGGTCTGCGCAAGCGCCTGGAACAGCATCGCAGTAACGCCGCCTGCCTGAACTGTCACCGGAAGATCGATCCGCTGGGGTTCGCCCTTGAGAACTATGACGCCATCGGCATGTGGCGGGAGCACGAGTTGGTGGCGTCCGATGCCGCTGCCGGGGGGACCCTCCCCTACCGGGCGGGCGAAACGATCACCATTCGTTTTGCCAACGGCACAGGTGCCAGCAACGACTTTATCGCCATCCTCCCGGCCGGGGCCAGAAACGATGAAAGCTACAAAAAGCCGGGGCTCTACGAGGGTTCGCCGATCTGGAAGCACACCACGGACACGCAGGCGCATGTTCCCAACGGCGTTTTCAGTGGCACCATCACCCTCACCGCGCCCGTCGAACCCGGCGATTACGAGGCCCGGTTTTACCTCGCCGGGGATTACAACGCCCGGGCACGCAGCAGCTTCACGGTGGTCAAAGCCGTCCCGGGAGAGGATGACGGCACCACCCGTCCACCCCTGCTGCTGGATCCTGCCTCCGGGGAAACGCACCTCCTCCCCGTCGCCGTGGACCCGGCGGGCAAACTGCCCGATGGCCGTGCGTTCCGGACTATCGGGGATTTCAAGCGGTTGCTGCTTGAGGACAAGGAGGATTTTCTCGAGTGCATGACGAAGAAGATGCTCGTGTATGCACTGGGCCGTCCGGTAGGATTTGCAGACCGCACCCTGGTGCGGGATATTGTCGGGGACCTGCAGGAACAGCCGACACTGGGCAATTTGATCAACCGGATCGTCATGAGTGAGACTTTCCAGGACAAGGGACACGGCAGATAGGCCATGAATAAAGCAACTCCGATTACCCGGCGAACCGTCCTCCGCGGCGCGGGCGCGGCGATCACACTGCCAATGCTCGACATCATGGCGCCCCGGGCACGTGCCGCCGGGTCAACCGACGAAACCGCCGCCCGCATGGTTTGCATCTATACGCCACACGGCGTTCGCAACAGCACCTGGTATCCCGGGCAGACCGGACCCGGTTACACCATGTCGCCGACCCTCAAGGCCCTCACCCCCTTACGGGACCATGTCTCCGTGCTGACCGGTCTCTGTCACCCGCGCATGGCGTCCAATGTCGGGCACGCCGCGGCCGGACGCTGGCTTACCGGCATCAATGCCGGCGACCGGATCCTGGTTGATTTTGCCTCCCCCAACCAGTCCCTGTCAGTCGACCAGGTCGCCGCCAACTCGATCGGCATGAAAACAAGATGGCCCTCACTGCAACTCTCAACCGAGGCGGGAGCGGGTGTCCCGGCACGGAGTCGGACACTGTCCTTCAATGCACGCGGCCTGCCGCTGCCGTCCATGAATCGGCCGCGCGCGGTTTTCAATCGTCTGTTTGTCCCCGAAACCGCCGGCGACCGGAAAGCGGAGCTGGCGCGCTACAAGCGCCAGCACAGCCTGCTCGATAACGTCATGCGCGAGTCGAAGGCACTGGAGCAGCGCCTCGGAACCGCTGACCGTGAACGGCTGGGTGAATATCTCGAATCCATCCGCGAGGTGGAAAAGCAGCTCGACCGTAACCAGAAATGGCTGGATCAGCCCAAGCCCGAGATTGACACGTCGGACCTCCAGTTTGAATTCAAGACCCGCAGCGGATTCCTGGAGGTCATGTATGATCTGATATTCTTCGCATTGCAGACCGACTCGACGCGAATCATCACCTTCATGTCCGGGGTGGAAGTCGACATGTACAAGTGGGGTGAACTGGGCGTCAACCAACCCTATCACGGGCTGCAGCACCACTCCGGGAGCGAGGGGAAGAAGGCCGGCCTGTCAAAGGTCGACAAGCGTGAGGCCGACCTCCTGGCCGGCTTCCTGGCCCGGCTGGCCGCGACAGCCCAGGGGGAAGACCGCATGCTCGACCATACGATGGTCCTGTATGGCAGCGGGATGAACAATGGGGTCGCTCTTGAGGACGGCAAGGGCTCGCACTCGACCCGCAAACTGCCAATCCTCCTGGCTGGGGGCAGGAAACTCGGCATCAGGCAGGGTCAGCACCTGAAATACGAGAACGACTCAACCCCGCTCTGCAATCTCCACGTCACCATGCTGCAAGGCATGGGAATCGAGTGCGACCAGTTCGTCGACGGGACGGGACCGCTGAACGGGCTCACCTAGGGGCCCGGGGCATTTTCACCCGACTAGTTTATCCTTCTGGGCGATACAGGGATTATTGAGGTGTGTTTTCCCCCGTGCTCTGGGCCTCCCTACGAACCCGGCCCGTGAGTAAAGGATTTACCAACAGTGAGAAAACTGTAGGATTTTCTGGATGCGCTGCGGATTGCCATTGATCACGATTCTGCTCGTGACGGGCATGGCATGGGCTGCCGAAAAGGATGCAATCGATATCAAGGCCGGCCGAAAACACTGGGCCTATCAACCACTGAAGGCACCGGCCATCCCCGAAGTGACGGATGCCGCGTGGCCTGCCAACGACATCGATCGCTTTATCCTCGCCAGGCTGGAGTCGGCGGGACTGCAACCCGGTTCCGATGCGAAGAAAATCACCCTGGTTCGTCGACTCTACTTTGACCTCATCGGACTGCCTCCCACACCGGAAGAGATCGCCCGGTTTATCGACGACAAGTCATCCGATGCGCATGAGAACCTCGTTGACCGATTGATGGAATCGCCGCGCTTCGGTGAACGATGGGGTCGCCACTGGCTTGACGTCGCGCGTTACGCGGAATCGATGTCACTACGCGGACGCTTACTCAAGCATGCCTGGCGTTATCGCGACTACGTAATCGAGGCGTTCAATGACGACCTGCCATACGATCAGTTTCTCAGACAGCAACTTGCGGGCGATTTGCTGAAGGCACCCTCAGTCGACGCGCAACGTCGGAATCTCATCGCCACGACCTACCTGATGATGGGTGACGCACTCCTCGAGAACCAGGACAAGAGCCAACTCGACATGGATTACGTCGATGAGCAACTCGACACCATAGGACAAGGTCTGCTGGCCCAAACGATCGCCTGCGCGCGTTGTCACGATCACAAGTTTGACCCCATTCCCACCAGTGATTACTACGCGATGGCAGGCATTCTCAAAAACGTGCAGTGGCTGAAACATGCGAACGTCTCCAATTTCATGGAGAAGCCCTTGCCCATCCCGGAGGAGACAAAGCGAGAACTGGAAATTCACGACTCGACCGTTGCCCGGTTGCAGAGCGAAATCGACGTGCTGAAGCCAAAAGTTACAGGAAAGGGCCTGCCCCCTGTGCAGGCGAAGGACTTACCGGGGATTGTCGTGGACAACACGGATGCAAAAACCGCCGGCAAGTGGGGTAAATCCAACGGCATTAAAAACCGCGTGGGTTCTGAATACCTCTTGTCTAAGACCTCTGGCAGCAAAGTCATTTATCCCGTGGCTTTTCCTGATGAGGGTAATTACGAAGTACGCATTACGATTGCCCAGCACGCAAACCGTGCTCCCAAGGCCCACGTGACCGTTCACCATAAGGACGGAAGTCAATCCTTTCGCATCGACCAGAGAAAGGCCCCGGGGGCTTTTAACAAGGACAGATCGGATGGCTATTTTCAATCCCTTGGTTGTTTCGAATTTCCTTCCGGCCCATGGGACGCGGTTGAGATTTCCATGAAGGGTGGTGGCGGTTTCGTCGTTGCCGATGCGGTCCAGTTTCTGCCTGTCGACAAGGACGGCAAAGTGACAATCCCCCAGTCGTCTCGGCAAGGTAAGGAACTTTCGGCTGCCGAACAGAAGGAACTCAAGACGAGAATGGCGAAACTGACGGCGGATCTATCTGCCCTCCAGAAACAAAAACCCGTCCGTGAGATGGTGCAGTCGTTTGACGAAAAATCGAAGTCGACGGATTTGAAGATTCATATTCGCGGTAGTATCAATAATCTGGGCGCCATCGCTCCACGCGGCGTGCTGCAGGTCGCCAACTACGGACCAGCACTAGAAATGCCCACTAACAGCAGTGGCCGACTGGAACTTGCGCACTGGATTGTCGATCCAGCCAATCCATTGACATCGCGAGTCATGGTGAACCGCGTCTGGCATTGGTTGTTTGGCGCAGGATTGGTCCGCACCGTCGATAATTTTGGCACCACGGGCGAATCGCCATCGCATCCGGAACTACTCGATTATTTAGCGATGCAATTCGTCCAGCATGGTTGGTCTGTGAAGAAGCTGATCCGGACGATTGTGCTTTCCAGAACTTACCGCCTTTCGTCCGCGCGAGGTCATCAGCAGGCGGACCCTGAGAATCGTCTGTTGGCCCATATGAATCATCGTCGCCTGGATGCCGAGTCTATCCGTGACACGATGCTGGCGGTGGGCGGCACGTTAGAGTTGCAGATGCGAGGGGCCACTTTCCCCGCGAATCTTAAAACGGACGTCGGCTTTCGGTTCGAGGCACCACGACGCAGTGTTTACGTGCCCGCATTCCGTAGTAGTTTGCCCGAACTTTTTGAAGTGTTCGACTTCGCCAATTCCAGTCTGGTGACCGGCCGCCGCACCCTCAGCACAGTTGCTCCGCAAGCGCTGTTCATGATGAATCATCCTTTCGTCCGCACGCAAGCCAGGCTCGCCGCGGAACGCCTTCTTGGCGATTCGCAACCGAAAGAAGCGGATCGCATCGATCACGCCTATTTGCGGGTCCTCGGACGCCACGCGACGGAGGCAGAGGTATCGCTGAGTCAGGAGTTTTTGAAGGCGGTGATTGATACCACTGAGAAGGGCCGGGTCGAGGCCTGGACACAGATGCTGCAATCGTTGTTTTCCACTATCGATTTTCGCTACCTCCGCTAAATCATCGGAACACGATCATATGGGCCCATTCGATCAATCCATTTCTCGAAGAGGAGCGCTCCAGAAGGCAGCCTGCGGTTTCGGAATCCTGGCGTTGGCTGGTTTGTGCGCTGACCCGGTTCGGGCGGCGAATCTGCTCGCGGGCAAGAGCGCCCATCACCGCCCCAGGGCGAAACGGATCATTTTTCTGTTCATGCAGGGCGGACCGAGTCACGTCGATACCTTCGACTATAAACCGGCGCTCTACGAAAATGACGGCAAGAGAATGGCGTTCGACGACGCGCGTACTATTGCCAAGACTGGCAAACGAGCCACCTCTGAGCTCGTCATGAAACCAATGTGGGATTACAGACAGTACGGGGAGTCGGGGCGGTGGGCTTCCGATCTCTTTCGTGAGACAGCGAAGCATTCGGACGACCTCACCTTCATTCACTCAATGCATTCCGAGGGGGTCGCACACGGGCCGGCAACGTTGTTTCTGCACTGTGGTTCGACCAGTTTTATTCGCCCATCGCTTGGGTCTTGGGTTACCTATGGCTTGGGGACTGAAAACGAGAACTTGCCTGGCTTCGTTTCGCTGGCGCCTCTCACCTCATCTGGTGGCGCTCGTAATTACGGCAGCGCTTTCCTTCCAGCAGCGCATCAAGGCACAGCCATTGGCAAGGCAGGGAAGTTCGACAAAAATGCGACGATTCGGAACCTGAGAAACGCTGATTTATCAAAAAACGAGCAACTGCGCCAACTCCAGTTCCTGCAGCGTCTCAACGCCGAGCAATTGAAGGGGGCAAATCAAGAATCTGAATTGGAAGCGCTCATCAGTTCCTACGAGTTGGCCTGGCGGATGCAAAATAATGCCCCCTACGTGCTCGACCTAAGCAAAGAGACTCCGGGAACGCTGGCGATGTATGGCATTGGTGAAAAGGAGACTGATGATTTCGGGCGCCAGTGCCTGATGGCGCGGCGACTGTGCGAAAACGGCGTTCGCTTTGTTCAAGTCACCTCTGGCGCTACTGGTGGGGTTAACAATTGGGACCAGCATGCGAGATTGCCCGAACACGAACCACAGGCAAAGGCGGTCGACAAACCGATCGCTGGCCTGCTGCAGGACCTGAAGCAGCGGGGGCTGTTGGAAGATACCATCGTCTGGTGGAGCGGTGAATTCGGCCGCGCGCCCTACGTTCAAGATCCCAACAAAAAGAAAATCCCCGGTCGCGACCATAATGCCAACGGGTTCACGACTTGGCTGGCTGGGGGTGGCGTCAAGTCCGGTCTCGCGTATGGGGCCACCGACGAGTTCGGCCACAAGGCGGTCGGGGACAAGGTCCACATGCACGATCTCCACGCCACCCTGCTTCACCTGCTGGGACTCGATCACGAGCGCCTGACCTATCGCTATGGCGGACGTGACTTCCGCTTGACCGACGTCCACGGGAAGGTTGTTCAAGGTATCCTGGCGTAGATGGGCGAGCATGAATTAAACCCCCACCTGCCCCGGTTCCTCAGGCTCCAGGAGGGCGGGCCTGAGAAAGCAATTTACTAGCAATGGACGAGTCTCTTCATTGCCCTCTACTCTCACCATCCCCCCTTGCGCAGGAGCAAAGCCAAACCACCCCGCACCCTGGTTCCTGCCCCTTGCAGCCTGTGGCGTGCAGCGCACCTTCAAACCCGTGTACAGGTGCCCCAGCGAGCTCAGCGGAGATGGCAAAATCCCATGCTTCGTGATTTAGTGACAGGTATTCATTCTGGTAACTATTCTAACCGTCCGATGCTTTCTCGATCCACCCTTGCTGCCATTCTCCTCGCCCTGTTCTCAACAAGCGCCACCGAGGCTGCCTCTCTCGAACTCAACCAGGGCGATCACGTCGTCTGGATCGGCAACAGCTTTGCCGGGCGAATGCAGTACTTCGGTGAGATCGAAAGCCGACTGCACGCGCGCTACCCGGAGCACAACCTTGTCGTTCGTAACCTCGCCTGGTCAGCCGACACCGTTAGCTTGCGCCCTCGCCCCAAGGATTTCGGCGACATTCATCACTATCTCTCCGAAGCAAACGCCGATGTCATCCTGGCCTGCTATGGCTTCAACGAAACCTGGGACTACGGGGGCGATGAAGGGATTGCCCGATTCGGGGTCGATCTCGCGAGTTTCCTCGAGGGGCTGCAGAGGAAGAATTACAACGGGAAGTCTTCTCCCCAGATCGTCCTCTACTCTCCACTCGCCTGCGAGGGCACCACTGTGCCCGATACCCCCGCACGAAACCGCCTGCTTTCGCTCTACACGAATACCATGCAGCGTGTTGCGGGTTCACTCGGAATCCCCTGCGTTGATCTCTACTCCGCCTCTCGAAGAGTGTATCAACAAGACAAGGAAGCAACCTGCACGATCAATGGCGTCCACCTCACCGCAGAGGGCTACATAAAATTGGCGCCTGCAATTCTCCCGGACCAGCTCTTCGCACCTCTGCCTGATGGGGCGCCTCTCGACGCCATTCGAACCGAGGTGTTAGAAAAGAATGGCACCTTCTTTGATTGGTACCGCACCGTGAATAGCTTCTACATTCACGGCGATCGCAGAAACCCATACGGCACGGTCAACTTTCCTCTTGAGCGCAACAAGCTCCTCCAGATGACCAGCCTTCGGGATCAACGGATCTGGAGTGCAGCCCGCGGCGAAAATCTTCCTGCCGAGATCGATGATTCATCCACCGTCGAGATCCCCGCCACTTTCCCGGGCAAACGAGGAGGCACCTCTCCCGCGCTCACTCCCGCGGAAGAACGAGCCAAGTTCGAGATCGCCGAGGGGTTCAAGGTCGAACTCTTCGCCTCCGAGCAAGAATTCCCCGAGCTTCGCAACCCGGTCGCTCTCAACTTTGATGCCGCCGGACGTCTCTGGGTCGCGACCATGCCCTCCTATCCACACGCGCTTCCCGGCGTCAAACCCAACGACCAGATCCTCATTCTCGAGGACACCGATCAAGATGGCAAAGCCGACAAACGCACCGTTTTTGCCGAGAACCTCTACCTCCCGCTCGGGTTCGAGTTTGGGGAGGACGGGATTTACCTTTCGCAGGAGCCCAACCTTGTTTTCCTCCGGGATACCGATGGCGACGGCAAGGCCGATCAAGAGACCATCCTCCTGCACGGCTTTGGGAGCGAAGATTGCCACCACGCCATCCACAACTTCGTCTGGGGGGCAGGCGGAGGGCTCTACATGCAAGAGAGCGTGTTTCATCACACTCAGGTGGAGACCATTTACGGACCTCGCCGCAGCAAGGACAATTCCATCTACCGCTTCGACCCGCGAACCCATCGCCTGGAGATCGTTTCCCGCCTCCCGCCCGGAGGAAACCCCTGGGGCTATGCGATCAATCGCTGGGGAGAACATCTCTATGTCGCCCGTCACAACAACGCATCGCTCATCAATCAGCCCGAGTCCGGCAACGTCGCCAACGCCAGTTACGGGAACCCCGACAACCGCAACTGTGGTCAGGAGTTCATCTCGAGCAGGCACTGGCCCGATGAGTTCCAGGGCAAGGTCTTCTCGAACCAATACAAGAACTTCCAGGGCGTTCTTCTTCATGATTGGACCGAAAACGGAACGACCTACAATCACAGACGCCTCGGCAAGGTCTTCGAAGCGCACAACAAAGCGTGCATCCCAGTCGATCTTCAGCTTGGCCCGGAGGGCGCACTCTACGTTGCAGACTGGTACAATCCGGTCCTCGGCCACATGCAGTATTCCCTCCGCGACGAACGGCGGGACTCAAGCAAAGGGCGTATCTGGCGGGTTACCTGGAAAGATCGCCCGCTGGACACACCGGCCAGGATCGTGGGCGCCAGTGTAGAAGAGCTGCTTGACCTCCTCAAAGCCTACGAGGACCGCAACCGTTACCGCGCTCGACGAGCCCTTTGGAATCTGCCGGACGGGACCCTCCGGCCCGCACTCAAACAATGGCTGGCCTCGCTCGATCCGTCGGATACCAACCATGCCCACCATCTCACCGAAGCGCTTTGGCTCCATCAACAGCGGGGTTGGATCAACGCGGAGCTCTTCCAACAAGTCTCCACCCACCGCGACTATCACGGCCGGGCGGCCGCCGCACATCTTCTCCGTCACTGGTCTGAAGATCTTCCCGGCGCTCACCGCCATTTCCTTCGCCTGGTGAACGACGAGCATCCCAAGGTTCGCCTCGAAACCGTCGTCTCTTCCACCTGGGCCGATCCCTCCATCGCGGTCGGAGTGCTCGAACAGGTGAACGAACATCCCCAGGACAGCTACCTCAAATTCGCTGCCACCAATGCCCGCAAGGCCCTGGGCCCCGCTCTCGAAAATCACCCCATGGCGATCCCGCCCGAGAAACTCGCAGCCCTCCCACTCAGCGAACGCGTCCTGAAGGCCCTCATCCGCCGCCCCAAACTGGATTCCGAATTTCGGCTCAAGGCCCTGAACCACCTCGCCGAGGAAGGTTCCAGAACAAAGGAGGAAGTGTTGGTAGAGATCATCGAACAGCTCGACCGAGAAGAGCGCCTCTCCCTCGAAGATTGGCTTGCAGTCCTCGACTTCACCAAGGTCTCCTCCACCGGCGTTCTCGAGTCGTTGTCGAAATCTAAGAACTCCACCATCCGGCAAGCCGCCTTCGCTGCGCAGCTCCGATCCGGTCACCTCACTTCTTTCCCTCTCGATCCCGACGCCCTCCGCTCCATCGCCCGGATCGATTCCTCCGAACTCAAAACCGCCTATCTCAAGCCGGCTCAAAAAGCCCTTTCTTTTTCCCTAGCCCTGCAGGAAGCCGCCCTCTTCTGCCTCGGCCGAATCCCTGGAAACGACGTCAAGATCTTCACCATCCTCGCCAAACACGTCCTGAATCCGGATCTCACCGCGGCCGCGGCCGAGGCCATTCTAGCCCGTCCCCCGGAGATCTGGCCTGCCGAAGGGGCCGCCGTTCTGCTGGACGCTCATCTTCCCACCCTTGAGGCAACCCCCGTGGATAAACGCGGCTCTGCTTCTTTCAAGCTCGCTTCCGAACTCCTCGCCACCATCGCCACTATCCACAAAGTTCCCGATGCTGTTGCTCAGATTCGCTCCCTGCAACTGGTGCCGGTGGAAATCGCCACTGTCCCCGATCAACTTCGTTTCAATCAAACTTCCATCCACGTCCCGGCGAATACCCCGGTTGAACTCCGCTTGGACAACCCCGATGTCATCCAGCACAACCTCGTCCTGTGCGCTCCCGATTCGCTGGAAAAGGTCGGACTCGCGGTCGACAATATCCTGGCTGACCCCAAAGCCATCGCCCGTGATTGGATTCCAGATCTCCCCGAAGTCCTGCATGCCACTACGATGGCAAATCCCCATCAGGAGGTGGTGCTCCGTTTTCTCACTCCCAAGAATCCCGGTTCCTATCCCTTTCTCTGTACTGTTCCCGGCCACTGGCGCATCATGCAGGGAACGATGATCGTCGGTGCCCCCAAGGCCTCGTCATCCTCCAACAAACCTAACAACCAAGTGCTCATCCTCACCGGCGAACCCGAATACGGAACGCGGACGTCCCTGAGCGAGCTCGGGAGGAAGCTGAAAACAGATCACCAACTCAAGATCACCCATCTTGAACTAAACCGCGGCGCGAATCCCCACCACTTCCCGGATCTCTTCAAGCACCTGCCCGAGGCCGATCTTCTGATTCTCTCCCTTCGTTTTGTGAACCTCGAAGAATCCCAATACAAAGCGCTCGACCAGCACCTCGGCCACAAACCCTTCATCGCCATCCGCACCTCCACCCACCTCTTCGATTTCCCCAAGGAGTCCAAGCTGGCGGCCGAGAACCGGGCTTTCCCAACCCGTCACTTTGGAACACCCTACCGCGGCCACCACGGTCACGATTCCAGTCAGGTCAACTACGTCATGGCGGCAAAACATCCCGTCATGACAGGCATCAAGCCTCGCTTCTGGACCCCCGACTTTCACTACGCGGTCAATCCCCTCGGCATCGAGTGCACTCCTCTCATGATCGGACAAGGTCTCAGAGGCCGCCAACGTGCTACCTTTAAAAAGGTCGGTGGACACAACCACGTCATGGTCCTCTCAGCTGAAGACCAAGGACGTCTCAGCGGCAGTCCCCACCCGCTAGTCTGGACGATCGACAGCAAACAAAACCGCCGCGCCCTCGCGACCACCATCGGTGCCCGCAAGAGCTTTGAAGATCCCAACGTCCAGCGACTCTACCACAACGCCGTCCTGTGGTGCCTCGGGCGCGCGGTGCCAGAACCTTAGTGATGCTGAGGGCGGTCGCAGACTTGCTGCTGAACTAGCTATGGCGTGCACCGCACCGCTACAGCTTTCCGCGTGCACCGCACCCTGGTTCCTGCACCCTGATGCGGGGACTCCGATGTCTGCACTACCCCCCCGGACAGACCCCCACTCACCGAGCCCGCCGGCCTGTTCCGGCTCCTTGATGGGAAACAAATTTCCTCTCAATCGGCATAGTTATCCCAATACTGGAAAGACGTTACATATGACAACTGACAAATTCGAGAGCACAAATAGACGTGTATTCATTCAACGCAGCGCCGGAGTTGGCGCAGTGACTGCGCTGAGCGGCCTGCCCACCGGGCAAGCGGGGGCTGCAGAGCCTTCGGGCAAGAAGACCAAGGTTGGCGTCATCGGCTGCGGCAGTGTCTCGAGAAAGTATCTGCCGCACCTGAAGAGCTGCCCGTTCGTTGAGTTGGTCAGCACATGTGACATCATGCCCGAGCGAAGCAAAAAGGCGGCCGAGCGGTACAACGCACCCAATCACTATCCCCATATCGACAAGATGCTGGCCGGTGCAGCGTTCGACCTGCTCGTCGATCTGACTGACATGCAGGAACATTATCGGCTGAACAAGCAGGCCCTGGAGGCGGGCAAACACGTCTGGAGCGAGAAACCCATGGCCAATGATCTGGCCGGGGGGCAGGAGTTGCTCGAATTGGCCAGGAAGAAGGGCGTTAACATATGGGGCGCTCCGACGGTGGTGATGAGCCCGCAGTTCCACTTCATGGCCAGGACGCTGCGTGAAGGCAAGTTGGGCCGCGTCGCCGCGGCCCACGCCAGCTATGGTAATGCCGGGCCGGGTTGGTCCAGCTTTTTTTATGATAAGAACGGCGGCAGCATGCCGGATCTGGGCGTCTACAACTTGATGACACTGACCGGACTATTTGGACCTGCCCGTTCCATCGTGGCAATGTTGAGCATCATCACCCCGACCCGAAATATTGGAGGAATAGGCAGAATCAAAGTCGAAGCCGAGGACAACGCCATGGTTCTCATGGACCATGGCGACGGCGTCATTTCGCACATGCAGTGTGGGTTCAACTACCATAAGGGGGGGCATCACGCGGCCACTAATCAATCTCATCACACGATTTCGATCACCGCCACGGGTGGTTCGATGTACCTGGCCGGCTACGATTGGGCTCCCCACGGCGTTGATTTGGCGTTGCGTACCCAGGGCAATAAGATGCAGCGTCATGCTGTCGACGAGCCGCGTCCTGGAACCGGCCTTCATGGCGAGGGCTACTCTTGGCAGCAGGGCGCCTCGCACGTAGCCGAATGTCTGGCCACGGGAAAACAGCCGGAGGTCTCAGCGGAACACGCCCTGCACGTGATTGAAATCATGAATGCCGCTCGAGAGTCTCAGCGGACAGGCCAGCGAATTGACATCAAGTCGCGATTCACCCTGCCGACCGTCAGCCCCTGATCCCTGCACCGTGTTGCAGCCTACCAGTTGGGCAGAGCTTTCAGTTTGAGCACAATCCCTCCACACATCCGCGCCGCGAGATTATAGACGGCAGCGGTAATCACTCCTTGGATAAAGCCACAGATGGCACCCAGCAGACTGGTGAGCAGCAAGCCGATGACCCAGGTCATGCCCATTCCTCCTGCTGCTTCAATGGGGAGACTTACCCCACTCGCGGCTGATGCCCACGATAACAACGCACCCAAGATGGTTACCATCAGGATGTTGTAAAGAACGACTATCACGACACCCATGCACATCCCAAAGAGTCCCATCTGGAGAACTCCAACAGAGCGTATCTGGAGGCGCTGCTCAGTGCCGGGCGGCATCCCTCCGCCCGCAAAGTGAGGGCCGCCCGCAAGCGAACCCCCCAGCGAGAACCCCGGGGCCTGGGCTGTGACCGGTTGGGCAACTGGGGCAGCGGCGAGCGGGGTTGACACTTGGGCCGCCTCCCCCGTAATCAACGTGGGGCCTTGGGGGGGCACGGCCTGATCCGGAAAAAGTCCCTCGAGGTTGGAGGCCGCGGTCCACTCTTCAAGCGACTCGGTCCAGACCTGGGTGTCGGGTGTGATCGTGCCATCTGCGACGAGCCCGTGGAGTTCTTCCACTGAGACAGGGCCCTGCTTTTCCCCCGCAGCGATATAGTGCCAAAACTGTTCTTCAGACATTGGTGATGTGAATTAGGAACTCCGCATTTAGCCGAGTGTTACGTTTAATGAGGACGTGGCAGCTTATCGGCCAGAGCCCAATCGATATTCTGTCGCCGATGGTATCTTCCGCGTGTGCAGACGCGATTACAAAATAGGAGCCTGATTGCAGGAGCCCGGACCTTTACCGGTTCCACCGCTACAGGGTATGGGGTGCCCCACCCCGCACCCTGCACCCTTGCAGGCTGTGGCGTGCACCGCACCCTGTTTCCTGCACCGTGATGCGGGGTTGTCCCCTTACCACGGCAGCACGTTTTTGGAATAGGTTCCAAATCTGGTTTCTGCCGCAAGCCCCTGCCAAAAGCAGTTCCTTCAATCCTGGAAGGTGGTCGGCTCCGTTACTCTGGAAGCTTGGTGTGAGCTCCGTCGCAGAACGGGGAATTCCCGGTTCGTTTGCACTGACAGAGGAAAGCCTTGCCATCCTTTTCCGCGATGAAGGCCTGGGGCGAGAAATCGCTTCCACTATGCGAGCCGTCGCAGAACGGCTGGCGAGCGGATTCGCCACAACCGCAGAAGTAATAGGTCTTGCCGGCCTCAAGTTCCACGCCAATGGGCTGACGGGCTGCTATCTTGGGTTCGCTCATACGCTATGCAGAAACGAAAATCATAGCGAGATCAGGCCAAAAAGCAAAAACTCAATACCAGGGTGACTTTGGGTCTTCGCTCACCGACCTCTCCCCACAACCCGAGACCAGTAGCGCGGCAAGCAGCAAGACGATTCTCTTCATAGCACCGTGCTTCCTGCATCCTGACGGGGTGGATTTGCTGTCTTCAAATTTCCTCGTATTCCTCCACCGTGATGTCTGCCATCACATCGCCCGTGTGTTTTGTCTCCAGAGGCTCAAACAATAATAAATGAGTTTCCTCTATCGCGACAGGCTTGTGTTCAACGCCTCTTTCGACCGTGTAAAACTCGCCGGGATTTACGACCACGGTTTCATCTCTCAACTCAAGTATCAACTGTCCCTTTATCACCATGAAACATTCATCTTCATGGTCATGTTTATGAAAAACAAATTCTCCCTTTAGCTTAGCAAGAATGATTTGTTGCCCATTCAGCTTCTCAATTCTTTTCGGGGACAAGTAATCCGAAAAGAGACCGAACTTCTCCTCGATGTTAATGACTTCGTTCACTTCTTTGCTCCTATGGCAGGCATCTTACTCCTCCTGCCACACACTCCGCAAACCCGAAGCAAGGGGTTGGGGCGAAACTTGGTCCGGCAGGTCGGTAAAGCCCATCAGCGAGAAGCCCTGATCCTCCCCCACCCCCCAACCCTTACAGGGTATGGCGTGCACCGCACCCTGCTTCCTGCACCGTGATGGAGCGGTGTGGGTGTTCCATCGTTTCATCCTAGGGGAAAGCGGCGTCGATCATGTCATTCATATAAGTGGAAATGCAGACCAGTGGTATCCTTGTCCGTTCCTCGACTCCCTCCAGATCACGAATGTCAGGCAGGTCGTGACGTTATCCAGACTTCCGGTTGTCCTGACGAGGTGCTGCAGGCTTCCGGGATCATGACGGTAGAACCGAGTTGCGAGCCGCTTCTTTTTCATCCACATTTGAAGTGGGATCGTTTCGTGGGTGAGGACATCGCGCAGGGCCCTGGGAAATTCTCCAGCCTGAACCTCGCGGGCTAAGTATTGTGAAAACCGCACGGAATCCAGCCGATGTCGATTGATCCCGTGAGGCTCTTTGCTGTTCCGGGCGTATTCGTGAAATTTTTCGGTAAAATCAGCCCCCAGCAGAGTTCTGGTCAACGCGAGGGTGTTCCCGACAATTCCCATCCGTTTGGAAATCAACGATCGGGCGGTTGCCCGGATCTCCGCCTCCACCGAGTAGAACAGGTTTTCCTCCTTTACTTGCTCCGTGAAGAGACGCTCCCGGCAGGAGGAGTCGAGGGCCAAACGAACGAACTGTTGCTGTGACTCCCTCAGTTCCATCTACCTGCCTCTCTCCCCAGTTGACGGGTTTTTCCCACCTCGCCCATGATCTCACCAAATTCAGGCAGGTTCTGATCCCGCTCGAGAATAGCGCCCCTTGGAGACGCGCGTTGCAGAATAAGTTCCATGAGGTCCCAAACCTCATCATTTATCCTTGCTCCATGGTTATCAATCAGGCGTCCGCTGCTGGAACGGGCGAACCCGACGTAATGCAGTTGGACAACTCGCTCAAGTGGTGCCTCGTCGAGGAACGCGCCAATTGAACGGTCATGATTCCTCGAATTGATGAGCAGATTGGTCACATCCAGAAGCCAACCACAGTCGGCTGCAGCGAAAACCTCTCCAAGAAAGACTGTTTCCGGTAAATGGCTTCCGGGCATCGTCAGGTCGCAGGTTATGTTTTCCAGGATCAGGGGCTGAGCAATCACTCTTTTGGCCATCTCGACATTTCGTGCCACCACATCCACTGCTTCGTTGGAAAAAGGAAGGGGTGCCAAATGGCCAAGTTCCCGGCCTCCTGCCTTTGTGAACGCCAGGTGTTCGCTCCAATATGGAGGATCAAGGTATTCCACAAGTTCGGCTAGTTTATCGAGATACCCCTGATCAATGCCCTCGGCCGTTCCCAGTGAAAGATCAAGGGCGTGAGGGATCAGGGTAAAATGCTCCCTGAGTGCTGTCAGTTCCGCCAACTTCCATCGTGGCGCGTCGAGATAATGGTCCGCGGTGATTTCGAGAAAATCGACCTTGGAAGCCTGAGCGTCGCGCCCGATCAGGCTGTCCCGCCACGGAGGACGAAATCCAAGACCGGACCCCAGGACAGGGATTCCTCCCAACCAGGCCGGCATCTCGCTTCCTGTGCTCCCCAAAGGCATCGATTCCCTGCTGATCACCTCGACTCACTTCCGGGCCTCTTGGATCCGGGAATACACAACACTTCCGACAATTCCGATAAAAGCGGCGGTCAGAGCAACGCCTCCCAGCATGAGAAACTGGGCGAACGTCTTCCCCAGGACTGATTGCGGCACCGCGTCGCCGTAACCAACGGACATGAGGGTGACGATCGTCCACCAGATGCAATCGAACAGGCTGCCGAATATATCCGGTTGAACCTCCTTCTCAATTTCGTGAATCCCCACCGCTCCAAAGAGAATAAGAATCACCAAAATACAGATGATACCGGCAAGATACCTCCGGGCATCGAGGAAGGCATGGACAAATTCGCGCATTCCGTGGCTATGCCTGTAAAGTTTCAGCAATCGCAGAATACGCATTGAGCGGATCAGCCCGAGCGATTCAACCGGCGCGATGAATCCGATCCAGAATGGAATTATCGCAATGATGTCGATCATCCCGAGTACGCTCAGCGTGTAACGGTGGCCCTCGGATCGCCAACGCGCGAGATATTCAAGAGTCAGAACTGCGGCAATGATGCGTTCCGTCCACAGCCAGAAGTGGTCTCCCTCGAGACTGTTGCGAGAACCCGCGAACTCAACTTCCAACACGTAGGCTCCCACGCTGATCAGGGCAAGAAAGACGAGCAGTCGCTCCACCGGCGCGGTGAAGGTGAATCCATTTTGAGGTGTCTTCATCTGGGATTCAGTTTCAGCTTTCTTTGAATGTGACTCAATCCCCCCCTCCGCACCCACCCCCGCATCCACCACCCCCGGAATCACCCCCGGAATCACCCCCGGAGCTACCGCTGCCACAACCGCTATGGCCGGAGTAGGAGCTGCTGTGATTGGTATACCCGGGAGGCGGGATCACCCCGGGCGGCAAGCCTGTTGCCGCTGATGCCAGGTTGGCTACTCCAATGATGACCAAGATAACGCCGGGGCCACCGAAGGTGCAGAGAACGAACATGGACAAGGCGGGGGGCACACCAGCCCAAAAAAAGAAAGTCAGGAGCAGGAAGAAGGCGCAACCGAGCATCATCCAGGAGTAACCAGATCTTTTTTTCCGTTTTTTCCATCGCACGATCTCCTCGATTGTTTTGGACTCGTCAGCGTCCGGAAGAGGCGGAGGGGCGGAGGACTCCGGGGAGGCTGCAAACAGCGGGACGAATTCGGAGATCGATCCGAGTGGTTCCCATTCGCCTGTGGCCTCGTGCAATGCCGAGTCGGTGGCGACCAGCTCTCCAGCTGCCACTCTCTCCGTGATCTCATCGGGAGAGTATATTCCCAGTATTGTGCCGTTGCGGCTGATCGTAATCTTGTTCATGAAAATTCTACTGTTGCACTAAGTGAGTCAATCGCCACCACCGCATCCACCACCCCCGGAATCACCCCCGGAATCACCCCCGGAATCACCCCCGGAGCTACCGCTGCATCTCCCTCCATAGTAGGAACTGCTGTGATTGGTATACCCGGGAGGAGGGACCACTCCAGGCGGCATACTTGTTGCTGCTGACGCCATCTTCACTACGCCCATGACAAGCAAGACAAGTGACACTCCCAATCCCGCGAAAAATGAGAGCATCCCAGCCGTAGGGCCGAAGGCTTCGGAGACCAGGAAGACAACCATGATCACGAATAAAGGCAGGGCGCATCCTATGCAGATCCAGAGGCAACCGCCCCTTTTTTTCTGAGCTTTCCACCGCTTGATTTCCTCGATGACCCTCTGCTCCTCAGCGGTCGGTCCGTCTGCCCCCGGTATGGACGGAGGCGGAGGGGGGGGCGGCGACCGCGGCAGATCCGGCGGAGGGGGGGCATTCCCAGCGACCGCGGCAGATCCTCCCGACTCTGCAGGGAGTGCGGGCTCAGCCCCAAAGAGGGGGGCGAATTCTGAAATTGAAGCCAGTGGTTTCCATTCCCCGGTGGGAGCATGCAATACGGAATCAGTGGCCACCAACTCCCCGGTCATCACCAGTCCCCTGATTTCTTCCGGGGCGTATTGTCCCAGTTCCCTCCCGTCTCGGCTGATCGATATCTTGTTCATAAAAATCCTACTGTTGCCCCAAGTGAGTCAATCGCCGCCACCGCAACCACCGCCACCGCAACCACCGCCGTCTCCACCACCGTCTCCACCACCACTATCTCCTCCTGACCCGCAACTGCTGCACCCTCCTCCATAATATGAACTGGTGTGAGCGGTATAACCTGGAGGCGGTATCATCCCGGGCGGAAGTCCGTTAGCTGCTGCAGAAATCATCACGCTTCCAATGATCACCAAGACCAAACCCGGAGCTCCAAAAACAACCCACAGTCCCGGCGCGATTGGCTGCACGACTGAAAAGACAGTGAACAGTAAGAGCACGAGGCCAACATTCATTACTACTTTGCCACGCTTCTTCTTGCGCCACTTCCACTGTTTGATCTGCTCGATGAGTTCCTCCTCCTCGGCACTGCTCCCTGTCTCCGGTATGGACGGAGGCGGAGGGGGGGGCGGCGACCGCGGCAGATCCGGCGGAGGGGGGGCATTCCCAGCGACCGCGGCAGATCCTCCCGACTCTGCAGGGAGTGCGGGCTCAACCCCAAAGAGGGGGGCGAATTCTGAAATTGAAGCCAGTGGTTTCCATTCCCCGGTGGGAGCATGCAATACGGCATCAGTGGCCACCAACTCCCCGGTCATCACCAGTCCCCTGATTTCTTCCGGGGCGTATTGTCCCAGTTCCCTCCCGTCTCGGCTTATCGATATCTTGTTCATAAAAATTCTACTGTTGCACTAGATGGTTCATTCTCCGCCTCCTTAGCGCCGGTAGGGAAGAATAATCCGGAATGAAAACGGGACTGGCTTCCCGTCATTATCCTCGAAGAGTTGAGCAAGGGCCGAGGTCCCCGATGTGCTCGCTCCGGGTTGGAGTTCCGCCCGGTAATCCTTGATCAGATTGTTCCAGTCTCCTTTGCCCCAGACCCAGTTGTTCTCTCTTTCGAGGGTCTCATTCGGTTTAATGACGATCTCTCCCCATCGATCTCTGAGATAATCCGCACCCAGAGGCTCGCCCTTCCTGTTGTGGATTCCCCGTTCCAGCTTGAGACGAACATCGAGAAGTTTGACCGGTTGATCCGTCAAGTTGCGCAGGACGCAGGAATAGAAGTCCGTGTCGATGTTTTGCCAATCGTGACTGGGGGTGATCCTGCCAAAGGGCAGCTTCCATGGCTGCTTGCCTCGATAGACTCGTTTAACTTCGAGGACCGGCTGGTCGTCGATGTGCCAGATGCGTATTTCCTCTTTTTCCCGTTCGGGTTTCGATTCCGAACCTTTCTCCCCACATCCAACAACCAGTAGCGCGGTCAGCAGCAGGACGAGTCTCTTCACCCCTCCATCCTTACCACCCATCTGACGCAGGGGGCAAAGCTAAACCACGTCGCACCCTGGTTTCTGCACCGTCATACATGGATGCAGGAACGCGAAAAAAGTGCCACGCCCGCCGGTGGAGGGCAGGAGAAAGTGCCTGCACCACCCCTCCCCCTGATAGGCCCCCACTCCTCCCCACCTGCCGACCCGTTCCGGCTCCTTGACGAAACACCAATTTCCTAGCAATAAAAAATGTTCCGTTCTGATCTGCTTTATATACCATTTTGGTTATTGGAACTCACAACGCCATGAAATTCCATCTCATCCTAACCCTCTCTCTCGGCGGCGCCCTTCTCGCGAACGGTGCTTCCATCGCTTACAACAACCTCGTCCAATCCGATGGTGCGATTACCCACTACGGCTTCGATGAGGCTGGCGGAACCACCGCAATCGACGCGATCGCCGGCGCTGACGGGACCTACACCGGCGCCGTCAATCTATCAGCCGCCTCCCTTCCCGGTCTTGGAACGGCGGCCGATCTGGCGGGTGGCTTTGTGGCAGTTCCCAACCTCGGCAGCTTTTCTGCAACCTCCGCTGAAGTATGGCTCCAAGTGGATGCCCTCGCCGGGGGATGTTGCACCTCGATAGCCTCTGCCGGTTCCTGGTCCTCTCAGGCCCTGCACTGGAATATCAAAAGTGGCGGCGACTTTGAGCACGCCGTCAACGGTCAGGGCAATTCCAATACCAATCCTGGGACTCTCGTGGCGGACGGAACGACCTGGTTTCACCTCGTCGTGACTCAGGACGCCGGTGACACCATCACCTACGTGAACGGCGTGGCCGTCCCGGACAACGGCGTCAATCACGCCGGCACCCTCGACTACGGCAACAGCAACTTCCAAATCGGCGCCTGGAATGGCGGCCGCCTCCTCAACGGACGCATTGATGAATTTGCTGTTTACGACTCTGCCCTGACCCCGGAGCAAGTCATGTCTCACTATACCATGGGCACAACTGGCATTCCGGAGCCTTCGAGTTCCCTCCTCGTCCTTCTTGGCGGCGTCCTGGCACTCCGTCGGCGGAGATAGACCACGATCGAATTCTTCCTGAAGGGCGTCTCGCGATTCTGTCGCAGACGCCCTTATTAGTCTCTCAGCTCAAACCAATCTCTCAACGATGAACACTTCCTCCTCCACATCCATCTTCAGCAAAAGCTCGGGCTTCCCCATCTTCTCTGCCGCCCTCCTCGCCTCCCTCGGCTCCACCTCGTCCCTGACCGCAGGCAACCCCGTCTACACCAGCGAGGTTCTCGCCGACAATCCCGTGGCCTACTATCAGTTCGATGAAACCACCGGGACCATTGCGGCCGACTCGGCTGCCCACCCTGCCGGCCCATTCGACGGCACCTACACCGGAGCGGTCACTCTCGGCGCCGGGGGCGCCCACCCCAATCTTGGGACGGCTGCCGATCTGACGGGCGGATTTGTCGAGGTTCCGGTCATCGGAATCTTTCAGGACAGCACAATCGAAGCCTGGCTTCAGATGGATACCCTCGCGGCAGGGTGCTGCACTTCGATTGCCTCTGCCGGCAACTGGTCCTCCCAGGCGCTGCACTGGAATATCAAGAGCGGCGGTGACCTCGAGCACGCGGTCAATGGCCAGGGTAATTCCAATACCACTCCTGGCGCCGTCGTAGCAGACGGATTGACCTGGTATCACATCGTGGTGACCCAGAACGCTGGCGAGACCACAACTTACATCGATGGAGTCGCAGTCGCAGACAACGGAATCAACCACGCGGGTCCCGTCGCATTCGGAAATACCAACTTCCAGATCGGCGCCTGGAATGGCGCGCGGCTCCTCGACGGTCGTATCGACGAGTTTGCCATCTACGACAGTGCACTCAGTGCCGGGCGGGTCCAGGCTCACTTCAACGCCTCCATCGCGGCGGGCGGCACTGATGACGATGGCGACGGATTGCCCAACGATTGGGAAACCGCCAACAATCTCGATCCCGACGACGACGGAACAACCGGCGAAACCGCTCCCGGCAGAAAGGACGGACCCCACGGCGCCGATGGCGATCCCGATGACGACGGGCTGAGCAATCGCGACGAACTAGTGCGCAACACCGATCCTCAGGATGATGACTCCGACGATGATACGCTGAATGACGGCAACGAAATCAACATCCACGGATCCAATCCCAACAGCGACGACACCGATGGGGACGATCTGAAAGACGGAGACGAAATCAACATCCACAACACTGATCCAGCCCGGGCAGATTCCGACGGTGACGGCTTGGACGATGGTGACGAGGTCAACACCCACAGCACCCAACCCGACAATCCCGATAGTGATGGCGACGGATTCAGCGACGGGCAGGAAGTCAGCACCCTGCTCTCAGACCCCAACAACGGCGACGACCCACCCATCGCGTCATCCGGCGGCACTCCCTATAGCAAGGCCGTCCTCGGCGACGGTCCCGTTGCCTACTACCGCTTCGAAGAACAGAATGGCACTATCGCCTCCGACTCCTCGATCTCCGGCAAACACGGCACCTATACGGGGAGCATCGGATTGGGGGCTGCCAGCTTCCACCCCAACCTGGGATCAGCAGCCGATTTCACAGGAGGCCACATCGACGTCCCGAACACCGGGAGTTTTGCCGATAGCACGGTCGAGGTCTGGCTCCAGATAGACATTCTCGCAGGCGGCTGTTGCACCTCCATCGCTTCTGCCGGCCAGTGGTCCGCCCGCGGTCTCCACTGGAACCTCAAAAGCGATTTCGCCTTTGAGCACGCCGTCAATGGCCAGGGCAATTCCAACTCGACCTCCAACGCATTTGTGGCCGACAGCACTACCTGGTACCACCTCGTGGTCACTCAAAATGCCGGTGACACCACTACTTTTGTCAACGGAGTCGCCATACTCGACAATGGCGTAAATCATGCCGGTCCCATCGACTTCGGAAATAGTAATTTCCAGATCGGCGCCTGGAACGGCGGTCGCTTGCTGGACGGACGTATGGATGAGTTCGCCGTCTACGACCATGCCCTCACCCCGGAACAGGTGCTTGCTCACTACGAGGCCGCCTCGGCTGATGGGGTCGATCCCCTTGGCCTGGCGGTGCGGCCTGCTCCCGGTGGGGAGTTGGAGCTGTCCTGGAAGAGCACCCTGGGTAAACTCTATGATATCCTGGTCAGTCCCGACCTGTCTTCACCGAGGGCGTCCTGGGCCGGGCTTGTCGACGCGCAGGACATTGCGGCCGATCCCTCCGGGGCCAATACCCTGGTCATTGCCCTGCCCTTCCCGGGGGAGGGGTTCGTGGCGGTTCGGGAGAAGAACCCTCCGCCCCTTTTCTCGGATGACCTGGAAACCGGCGCAGCGGGCTGGACCACCCTCGTCAATGACGCCTTCGGAAACACGGAGTGGGAGCTGGGTTCCCCCAATGGCAGTACCGGACCGCTCTCCGGGGCTGGCGACTCGGGCAACGCTTGGTGCACCAGCCTGGGTAACTATGGAGCCAATTCCGACATCTCCCTACGCACGCCGGTCATCGATCTCACCGGGATCGCCGCCGCCCTGCTCAGCTTCGACGCCTACCGCGATGCAGATGGGTTTGGCGACACCGCCTCCGTGCGCTTTCTGCGCTCCGGCGACCAGACCCAGCTGGGGGTGGACGTGCCTATCGACATGACGGTTTTCGATCTCGATTACGTTACAATCGAGGTGCCCGTTCCCGTGGCCGCGATCGGGGAGGCTGTCCTCATCGAATTCATTTTTGTCAGTGATGGTAGTCTTGATGCTTTCAGCGGCCTCTGCCTCGACAACGTGAACGTGCAGATTCCCTAGATGGCAGAGCATCCGGAATGCTCAATCGCCGGGTGGTTGGTGGCGATTACCTGTATTTCGAGCAGATGCACGGAGCCCGGGGTGCTGCCTACGGCTCAGCGAGAAAACCGGTCTCAGTTCTTCTCAACGCCCAACCGGGGAACAGGGCCCCTGGTGCAAGGATCAGGGTGAGGGTTACACGTCTCGTCATACGGGATTCATAGATGAGGGGCCGAGCCATTCCCCCACCCTGATTCCTGCACAGCTTGCCGCGTGCACCCCACCCTGGTTCCTGCACCCTGATGGGTGGCTACTTAGCGGACCTCTTCCCGCGTCTCGACCACGCTGGGTGATATATCCATGCCCCAGCGCGTGCAAATAGTGCCGACCCCACCCGTGGCGTGTGCGGGAGCTGCGGGGGGCAATCACCAAGGCTGCCGAACGGGTCGGATCGACGAAGCGACGGCAGAGTGGGGTTCACTGACGGCTGGCATCGAGGCGGAAAAATAGCCGGTCGCCAAGTGGTAAAGTCGTGGGATTGGAGGCGTAGAGGACTGTTCTGCGACCATCGGGTAACGCTGTGAGCGAGACGAGATCGAACTCATCACCGAAGGACTGCCAGTTGAGCAGGTCGGCCGACCAGCGGGGAATGAGTGTGACGTCATCGGCTGAGAGATTTTCGGTGTAGCTCAGAGTAAGGATGCCGTTGTCGAGGGCGATTGCAGGCAGTCCGTCAATGGCGCCAGGGGTATGTCCCAGGGCATAGTCGAGCAGGTCGTCGAGACCGTTGAAGTCGTTGTCGGTGCCGGGAGATCCCGTAAAGTTCGTGGCGTCGCTGTCATCGGGATTGCCATCGGGGCGGGAACTGGAGCGCCAATGGCCGGCGAGGGAAGGATCGGGGTTGGAGAAAGGGTCGACCAAGACGAGACTAGGCCCGAGACCGTCCGGGGCGGTGGACCAGGGGAGGGCGTCGTTGTAGGCAAACTCCTTGATGGTGCTGTTGCTGGCATCCTCAAGTTTCAGGGTTTCGCCATCATTGTCGAGGACACTGAGGTTGGTGAAGACCCCGGCGATCGGAAGACCTTCACCATGGACCGCTTCAAAGGCGGATTGATTCCGGATAAGAAGGGCTCGTGCACCGGGGGCGAGACTGGTCACCGCGCTTCCAGTGAAGTCGAAGCTGATGCCTGACACGAAGGTGACACCAGTCAGATCAAGGGTCACGCTGTCGCTGATGTTCAGCAACTCGATGAATTCTTCGCCGGGGTCGCCAGCGGGGTGATACATGATCTCACTGACGACGAGGTAGCGTTGCGCATCACTGGGATCGAGGGGCGTGGTGGTTTGCGCGATGATGCTTCCGAAGCGGTCCCTGAGGGTGAGTTCTTCGCCAAAATTGGAGAGATGGTCGGAGTAATCGCCTTGCAGGAAGAGACCTTCGCCGCCGGTTGGTGAATTGCTCCGGTTCCGGAAAGCCGCCGGACAGGGAGAGAGGTAGAGGCTTTCGCTCGCTGGAATCACAGTCCCGTCCCTGAGGGTGTGATCGACGCCACCCTCCAGGATCCATCCCGAGACATCGAGGTCGTAGGAATTGGGATTGATCAGCTCGATGAACTCCTCGTCCTGATTCCCGGAGGCCGGGTTATATTCAATCGTTCCGAAATTGACCGGGGGCGAGGTCGGTTGGCTGGGAGGGATCCCTGCGCCCAATCCGCTACCGCTCACCCCTTCAACCAGTTCGCACGACAAAAGCATGTCGGTGCTGGTGGAAAGAAAGTTCAGGGCGTGCACCGCGAGGACATTGGCTCCACTCAAAAGCGCCTCCTTGAAGGCCGTGATATCAATGTCTTCGAAGACAACCGCTTCCGTGTCGCGGTGAGCATTGTCGGCCTCGGCGTTCCAGGTGAGCGGGGTGGGATCGTTGCGACCGGTGACTCTCGTGCCGTTCAGGTAGGCCACGAATCCGTCGTCGTACTTCACGCGCAGGGTGAGGATGGAAACTGCGCCGGCGTCCGCGACATTGAACTGGTAGCGGGCATAGAAGCTGTTGTTGTCGTTGATATTGTCATCGTGGGCGTCGATACGCATCGCGGCGGGAATGGAGGGGGAGAGGAGATCGATGCCGATCAGCGGGGTGTAGGTCTGGCTTGCAGCTCGTTCGTATCCGACCCCGCCGGTTCCGCTGAGCCAGCCGGTATCGTCGAAACCGACTTGTTTCCAGGTGTCGCCCAGGGAATTGTCGGTGGGAACCAGAGCTGTCACAGGAGAGTCTTCGGGAAGAAGAACTTCGCCGCCACCCGCTTGACCGTGCGTGATGGTCAAGTGGGCAATGCGAGGGACAAGATACTCGTCCACGATGCGGGTGGTGGCGGCCTGAAGAGTGAAAGTGGCCCCGGAAAAGTGCGTGTTGTTGCCCCACTTTGCCTTGTCGAGAAGAACATCGGGGTCGGCCTGCGCGACGAGTTCGTCGATACGGCTGTGAAAGTAACCACTGGCAAGATGCTCGTCGATGAGGGTGCGAATGCGGCGGTTGACCATGGCCCTGGCGCGCGGGTTGGCGACCATCACCTCGAGGAAGTGGTTGTACTTGGGGGCTTGGTTCAGGGTGTGCGGGCGAGCTCCGATCCAGGGGTGGCTGGTCCCAGCTTCACTGGCGACCATGTTGTCGGTGTTGAGGGCGTCGGGGCCAAAAGTGAGGTCGAGGTCCCAGGGCAGCATGGCCCACTCGCTACTGCCGTTGCTGTCCCGATAGAGGTAGTGGTTCTTGTCGCTCCCATCGATGTTCTGCGAGATGCAGGTGGTCGCCATGTAGTTGACCTGGGTCGGGAGATCGACGTTGTCGAAGAGGTAGGTTTCGAGGGCCGTGCCGGTCTGCGCAATTCCGTCGATGAAGGCGTCGAGATCGGATTTGTCCTCGTGGAGGCGGGTTTTCTTTTCCCAGCGCGAGAGAGAATCGTTCGGCTCGTAATGGGTTGGAGCGGTGGCGCCCTTGTAGAGGGCCCCGTCGGGATCGAGGCCCCAGCGCTGGAGAAAGTCGCGATCCGGTTGTTCGATCAGGATGGCGACATTCCAGAAGGCTCCGTTTTGGCGAAGGTGGACGAGGAAGGCCTCGGGCGACGGCAATCCGGCATCGCGCTGGTGTTCGTAGGCCAAGACCGAGCGCAGATAGCTTTTGTCGGTGTAGGTGGTGTTGAGATTGATCTCATCGACACGGGGGACACCGTCACGAAAGCGAAAGTGATGGCCGTCGTTGAATTCAATCTTGTAGCTCTTCTTCGGCCAGTTTTGGGAAGTCCCGCCCCGGATGCGGCTGAAGATATTGTCGTAGAACTCGCCGTTATAGAAGAAGGCACCACGAGTGCCGGAGCGCGTTTCTGTTCCTGCCGGGTTCTCCACGAACCGGTGCATGATGGGGAGGTCGCTGGTGATGCGCGGATCGGCGATGACGGTGCCGTGGTACTGCGGTGAGTTCACCGGATCGAGGAAGAGGGGAGCTTTGCTGGATTCCCCGTCCTGACTCTGTGCCGTCACTCTCCAGCGTAGCATTTTCCGGGGACGAAGGGCTACGGAAGGAATGATTCCCTGGAAGATCCCCCCCCCGGTATCTGTCATGGGGATCGACACCTCGGCGGCGAACATGGTCCGGTAGTGCAGGGTGACCGAGGTGACCGGGAAGGGACCTGGAAGGACTTCAGTGGTGATCTCGAGATCGTCGCTGGGGAGCGGCACGGGCACCGGATTCTCGGTTAGATTACGAATGATGGGTCCCGCCGGGCTAGTGTTGGGGGCTTCGGGCGTGGGCGGGAAAAGAGCACGTTCAAGCAGAGGAGTGCCATGAAAGCCGTAGGTCACGTTGGATTGTTGAGGAGGATAGCCTGGGGCGAATTCGGTGGCGATGGTCACGCCATCGGGTTCCACGAGGGCGAGGTATTCGCCCTCTCCGCCGAGTTTAAAGTTGGTATGCAACTCGGGGCCCACGATGCGGTCCTTGTTGGAGGCGAAGACCACCAGGTAGCCAAGCGTTGGAATTGAGGTGGCGGGGAACTGCCACTTGGTCAGGTCGAGGGGATCGTCTGTGAGATACCACCCACCCAGCAGCGCTGGTGTCGCCCCGGGGTTGAAGATCTCGATCCAGTCGGAGTCGTCGCCATCCTCGTCCTCGAAACCACCGTCATTGATGGCAAGAAACTCGTTGATGCGGAGCGCCGCTCCTGAAACGCCGACACCAACCGTGACCTGCGCATTGACAACTCCCTGGGGGTTGCTGGCGGTGAGGGTGAAGGTGGTGCCAGTGGTGAGGTTGGGGGCGATCGCCGTGGCCTGGCCGGTCACATCGCTGTTGAGAAAGGGGCCGCCGTCGAGGGTCAGCGTATCGGCATTGGCACTGCTCCAGGTGAGGGTTGCACTTTCGCCCTCTGCCACCGCGGATGGCGTGGCGGTGAAGCTGATGATGACAGGGCTTCCCGTGATGAGGGCGGTTCGACCGGCCATGTATACGGTGTTCTGTGAGACGTCGTGGATCTGGAATTCATCGACCCAACCCGAGAATTGCAGACTGCTCGCACCAACCGTGGCGTTGCCGATGCGGAACGAGTCGCTCCCGCTCTGGGGAGCGATGTAAGCGGAGGTGCCCACCACCACGCCGTCCTGCCAGATGCGCAATCCGTTGGCGGGATCGCCGGTGATGGCGACGTGGTGCCACTCGTTCAGGGGAAGATCTGCAGTGACCGCGCCCTGGTTGATCTGTTGGCTCCCGTTCATGAAGAGGTCCTGGCTCCGATTAGGCGGCCCCCGGAAGGCCCAGTGCCATTGCGTGCTGCCGTCGAACCACTTGGTCGCGAAGCGCTCCCAGTCGCTGCCGTGCTCGACGGTCCGATAAACGAAGGCCTCTACCGTGAATTCGGAGGCGAGATCCAGGTCGTCCGAGTCCGTGGCGGTGAGCACGGTGGCATTACCGGGAGCCTCGCCGACCTGCACCGCCTGGCCGATCACGCCTGCCACAAAGACCGTGTTGAGCGGTCCGTTAAGGGCGGCCCCGCTCAGGTGATCCGCGTTGCTCCCTGCTGCTGCGGTGTCGAGGAGGTCGTTTTCAAAGCCCCACCTGGACACGACTTCGGCCCGCGTGCCAGGGAGAGTGGACAAGAGGCCAAGGACCGCGAGGGCGAGCAGGCGGTGGGACCTTAACGCTGGAAGGAGGAGGTGCATGGTGGGGTTCTGGAGGAAGCAGAGCGCACCGCGCCGGATGCCGGGCGCGGGGTCCCAATCCTGGGTCTATTCCCCCCGAATGTCCGTTCGCGTTACGGCACCGTAATCTCAATGTCGTCGAGATACCAACCCGCGTAATTGGAATCCGGGAAGTCATCGCTCACGAGGCGGAACTCGATCTTGATCGTCTTGCCGAGCGCGGTGGCCGGGATAGCAATGCTGACTGCTTCCCAGCCGCCCGAAAATCCCTCGATGGGCTCCGAAATCACGGCGAGGAGGGAGTCGTCTGTGGCATCGAGCACGGAAACTTTCCCCCAATCGAAAGAACTCCCCTCGATATCGGTGAATTGGAAGTAGTTCAGAGTGGCGGCCCCGGCGGTGGTCAGGTCGATGGCCGGGGAGCGTAGCCAGACGTCGGCCTCAAAGTCATAGAGGGCCGATATATTGGTGGCGAAGCAGTTGTCCGAGCTATTGGCGGAGGCGGGGCCGACCGTGGCGGGCGCACCCAGTTCCCAGGCGGTGCCGGCCTCGCCGTCCGATCCAACCGTCCATTGTCCCTGGTCGTTCTCAAAGTCGTCGGAGTAGATCGATTCCGGCGGAGCGGGGAAACTCTCCACCGCGAAGTAGCGCGTCGCATCGGCGGGGAGCGGGAAGGTCTCCGTGTTTTCCGGCGGGCTGGCCTCAAGGTCCTCGAGCGGACCGCCGCCCGGATCATAGATGGGCCAGGTTGCGGGATCGCCGGTGAGGTCGGGGGAAGTGCGCACATTATAGAGCCGTCCTCCCTCGCTCTCCCATCGGAGGCTGAGCGTGCCGGCAATGGCGTCGTGGGTGACGTCGAGCTGCAACCGCGTCGCATCGCAGACGAGTTGAGCGCGCTGCTTGAGATAGGCTTCGCTCACCACTCCTCGATGGATGATGAACTCGTCGACCCAACCCGCGAATTGAAGAGCGGCCTGATTGACAGCAGCATTGCCAATCCGGAAGTTGTCGGTTCCGTCGGCTGGGGCAACGTATGGGGCAGTTCCCACCACTTCGCCATCCTGCCAAAGGCGGAAGCCGCTCCCGGGATCGCCCGTCACGGCGACATGGTACCACCGCTCGAGTTCCACGTCGGCGGTGACATTCCCCTGGTTGATCTGCTGGACGCCATTCATGAACCAGTCCTGGCTCCGGTCGGGCGGGGTGCGAAAGGCCCAGTGCCACTGGTTGCTTCCGTCGAACCACTTGGTGGCGAAGCGTTCCCATTCCTGTCCGTGCTCGTGGGTGCGGTAGACGTAGGCTTCCAGCGTGAAGCTGGGAGCCAGATCGAGGTCGTTCGAATCCGGCGCGAGCAGGACGGTGGCATCTCCCGGATCTCCGCTGACCTGGACGGCTTTTCCGCAAATCCCCGGGACGTAAACGGTGTTGAGCGGAGCGGACAGGGCCTGGGCGGTGAGATCGTCGGCAGTGGCGCCGCCCGGAGCGGTGTCGTCGAGGTTGTCCTCGAAGCTCCACTGCGCCACGATCACGGTGGGCGGAGCGTCCGAGGCATCGGTGGGGTCCCGGTTCGCTTCGATTTCCTCCCGGTCTCCCGTCCCGTCGCCATCGCTGTCCGCATTGTTGGGATTGGTCCCGGGTTGGTTGAGGTCCACGAAATCCAGGTCGGGGTTTTCGTCACCATCGTCCAACCCGTCCCCGTCGGTGTCCGCCAGTCGCGGATCGGTTCCCGGATCGCCGGTGCCGTTCCACACTCCACTCAGGTTTTCCTCGCCATCCTTGAATCCGTCGTCGTCGCTGTCGTCGTCGTTCGGATCGGTTCCAAGATCGGCCTCCTCCTGGTTCGTCAACCCGTCCATGTCGGGGTCGCCACCGGGATCGACGACCACCAGAAGCGCCATCCGACCATCGATGTAAGCCTGGTCCACCGCCTCGTCGTGGATGAGGAGTTCGTCCATCCGGCCGTGGTGGCGGAGTGCATTGCTGGAGCCCGCGACTCCGAAATCGCCAATCCCAAGGGGATCGGTTCCATCGGCAAGTGTGATCGACGCGCCGCTGGCCACCACGACGCCATCGATCCAGCCCTGGTAACCCGTGGCCGAACTGGTGACCGCAAGATGATGCCAGTCACCGTCTGTGAAGTCGGTTCTCGGGTTGGTGTTTGCGTCAAAGATATTGCCGACCGGATTCCCGGTGAAGAAATTGAGATCCTGGGTCTCAAGTGCGAAATGGTAGTCATTGCTAGCTCCCCATTTGGTAACCAGCCGTTCCCAGCCCCCATTGTGAGTAGAGACCTTGACGAAGGCTTCGATCGTCCAGGTGTTGTCATTGAGGTTCGAGTCCGGCGAGTGGGGTGCCTGAAACCAGTTGCCGTCGAAGACCGCAGCTTGTCCCCCTCCGACGCCCGCCACATAGGCGGGGTTTGTGTTATTCGAGACCCCTTGGTTGTAGGAGAGGTGATCGGATACCGTGCCCGCTGTGGCGGTGTCATCCAGGCTCCCTTCAAAGGAATACTGGATCACGACATCCGCCTCCACTGCCGAAAGCAGTCCAATGGCGAAAAGTCCTGCCAGAGCGGGGGGGAGAGTTTCCCGCGATTGATATCCAACTGTGTTCATTTTCAGTCGTGTCAGGTGCTGGGCGAAAGGCCTGGGCTGAATGATAAGCGAAGTTCAATTACACATCGCGGCCACTGGAGGACTGATGATGGTCACTAGTCCGCGTTCTGAGGCGATCCCCCAGGCCCGTCGACGATTCTTTCTTCCCGGACTCCGGTCAGCGTCGACGGCGGAGGATGAAACCAAATCCACAGAGTCCAAGGAGCGTGCACGCCGACGGCTCGGGGATTAGAAGCGCCATCCGTCCGTCGATGTAGGCCTGGTTGACGGAGCTGTCGTGGATGAGCAGTTCGTCCATCGCACCGTGGAGCCGAAGTGCATTGCTGGAGCCCGCGACTCCGAAATCGCCAATCCCAAGGGGATCGGTTCCATCGGCAAGTGTGATCGACGCGCCGTTGGCCACCACGACGCCATCGATCCAGCCCTGGAAGCCCGTGGCCGAACTCGTGAGCGCGAGGTGGTGCCAACCATTGGTGAAGTCGGTTCTCGGGGTGGTGTTTGCGTCAAAGATGTTGCCGACCGGATTCCCGCTGAAGAAATTGAAATCCTGGGTCTCAAGTGCGAAATGGTAGTCATTGCTAGCTCCCCATTTGGTAACCAGCCGTTCCCAGCCCCCATTGTGAGCAGAGACGTTGACGAAGGCTTCGATCGTCCAGGTGTTGTCATTGAGGTTCGAGTCCGGCGAGTTGGGGGCCTGGAACCAGTTGCCATCGAAGATCGCGGCCTGACCGCCACCAACCCCGGCTGTAAAGGTTGGTGAAGCGCTTCCGGAAGCCCCTTGGTTATAGGAAAGGTTGTCGGCGGTGCCGCCCCCTGCCGCGGTGTCGTTCAGGTTTCCTTCAAAAGAGTGCTGCACCACTACCGTTGCGTTGGCAGAAGCGGCGAAGCCGATGGTGGCAAAAAGTGTGACGAGTTTGTTCATTGTATTGGGTGGATTACTAGGTTTAGGCCATGGGCCAATCTGGATGTTCGTATGAGGTTAACAAGGATTATATGAACCCTTTGCGAGGCGCCAGAAATTCCCTTCCTGGGGCCGCTCTGGAATCTGCAGGATTCCCACGCCCTCCTAATGGAGAATTCATCCCCCCACCCTGCCCCCTGCAAGCCGTCAGGCGGGCTTGTGGCTGCCTAGGGCTTTTGAATCGGTGCTTCGCTCCTCACAACACGTGTCCGGAAGAACTTCTTGGCTGTCTGGCTGTTCACCGTCTGGGAGAAGAACGGAAGCCAGCTCACCAAGTCATCGCTTGCCTCAATCACAACGTCATAGTTGCCCGTGGAGTTCTCGGGGAGGACAAGGACCGCGCTGGGTGTGACTGCGTTGATCTCAGAGGCAGAAGTGATTTTGAGGGTGATTACATCGCTAGTGGCACTTGATCTCAGTGCCGTTAGACCGGTGTATTTCTGGTTAAGGGTTCTCGCGAATGCAGTACCGGAGTTGACCCCATCTCGCCTATAACCTCCAAGGGCAACAGTTACTTCGGTTTCGTCACTAAATGTAAGATGTAAGAGTAGGGTAGAGGAACTGCGGACATTACTACAGCCGACAATTTCAACAAGATCTGTTGCGGCTACCGTCTTCGACGGGTTGGTCGGGGTCAGCGCAACATACTCAACTGCCCGAGCAGTTCCGAGGGACAGGGCGGCAAGGATAGCGGCAAGGATCGTTTTCATATTTCCCCATTCCTATCAGCCCCCAGGCGCAGGGGGCAAGCGGAGAGAGGGGCTTGTGGCTGGCTAGACCCAATTCACGCGGATCGGGGCGGGGTGAGGGGCTAACCTCAACTCGGAGGCTTCGCCAGTGTGATTTCCTAGCAATGAGGTGCATTTTTACTCACTCCCCGGCAATCGTTCCTGTAAGAGTCCGTTCCTTAACGATGCTTCAATTCAAGCTGCCTGAGGAAACGCTCCTCTCCGAGAGGTTCTTCACGTGCTTCAACACGCGCAGGTGGATGCGGTGAATCAACCGGTCTGACCACCATTTCCAGTAATGCGCCGGCCACAGGTCATTGTGATACCAGGTAGTGCCGTGCAGGCGTGTCCGCCCTCCCGGCAGGGGCTCAAGCCGGAACTCACCCTGTGTTGTCTGGAAATAACCATCCAAATGAGGCGGGTGTATATGCTGGTAAAAGGTCCATTCCTCCATCGGTTCAGGCATCTGCGTGACATCAAAGCGAAGATGGCGCGGTTCATCCCAGATTGTGATCGGCTCAACAAATGCTCCAGTTGAAAACACGCAATGCCTCATCGCACCAACCCCGGTGCCCTTGATTTCCGCGCGCAGCGGATAGGCAAGGCCGGTCCTGAATATCCAGTCCTCAACCGGTGGCAGCTCACTGAAGGACACGACGTTCTGCCACACCGTTTCCACCGGCGCATCGATCTCCACGGTGGAGGTCACCGCGAACTGGACAGGCTCCGGGGACTCCCACTTTTCAAAGCCCATCAACGGCAGCAGCGCCAGCAAGAGGACGGGAGGCACTCGGTTGGAGTAATAACTCGCCTGCATAAAGTAACCCACGACACCACCCAGGATGGCAAGCGGCACAGTCAGACACATTGACATCACCAGGCAAATGAGTCCCTCGATGGCGAAGAGCATGATGCATGCCCCGCAGAGAGCGCATGCAGCACTCGACACCGCCATGCATTGCCCGAAAGAACGCCGCTCATGAATACAGTGAATCAGGACTGAGATCATCCCGAGCACGAAGGGGATGCCCACGAACAGGCCCCATCCATAGCTGCTTATTACCTGCACGCTCACCACCAGCAGCAGCAGGCACAGCAATGCCGAGACCCAGATGGAGAAAAAGAAATTGGCCCTGGGTGCCTGCGGCACCACGCGCTTCAGAAAGGACGGGGGAGAAATTTCAGAACCCCTTCCGTCATCGCCTTTTCCCGGTAAAAAGGACAACATCGCGAAGAACAGCAGGTTGATAAACGGCACAAAGAACAAGGCCGCCAGAAAGGAGGGGACCCCGATGGAACGAAGACGTTTCACGGTAAGGATCACGCCCACATAAATGAACGGGAGGGCACTCCCAAGTAGCAGCAGTAAAAAGGTGTCCCGCTCCAACTCCAATAATACGCCAGCAAATTCCGGCCCCGGAAACAGGTATTGGTAGGGCATCCACTTGGCATCAAAGAAATAAGCCCCCAGCAGGCGGTCGATGTTCCACTTGATAATAAACAGCACCAGGCCTGATAAGGCATAGAAACCCCGGTCCACCTGACCTTTCCAGGAAAACATCCGGCTCCAGAATGATTGCAGCTTGTCCATAAACCTTCCCGGGACGATAGCAGAACATTTCCAGTTTCGTGAAATTTTTTCCTCCTCTCACCCGCCCTGCAGACCCCGCGAAAATCGCACCCTTCACCGTGAACCCTGAATCCTTATCGATGGTTGGTGGCAAGATCTCCTTGGAGTTCGCGCCTACCGACGATGCCGCCTTCTTCCGGCTCAGCGTGCAGTAGTCTCCCCCACCCTGCACCTTAGCGGCGTGCGCCGCACCCTGTTTCTTGCACCGTGATGGGTGGGTATGTGGGTGTGCCGTCCTCAAAATGGCCACGCAACTCTGGGCCGTGTGAGGGGTTTCCTTCTCTGTCCCACCTGTTTTATGGAAATGGGATTTAATTTGTAACCATTCCGTCCCCGAACCCGTCCTCCATCACCAGAAAGCACTCTCCAGAAATGATTATGACGAGATTGCAAAAATCCGGGGGATTCAGGATCGGGCTGTTCCTTCTCCTTGCCGGCGTGATGACGGCGCAGGCTGACCCACTCCTTTCCTCGTGGTACACCGAGCGCTCGGGCGTCTACGCCCGGGTGTTTCAGAACGATGCTGCGATCCCCGACGGAGCGACCACGACGTGGGTACATCCTTCTTTCGGTGACGGTGGCAGCCAAACTACTCCCACCTATGCCGGCGTCCATGAACTTTCCCACACGGACGACTGGCTCTACCTTCGTACCACCGGGCTCGGGAGTTACACGATGGGGCCATGGTATGCAGATGAAACCAGGACCAGTTTTTTTCCGAGTTTCCCCAGCAACCGCAACGGGCTTCCCGGCAGCCAACTCTACCGCATTCCCCGGGTTCCGGTCGATCCCTCTACCGTCACTACACACACCCTGACCGAGGATGGAGTAATCGGCTACTTCGTCAACGGCGTTGCAATGTTCGATACGCGGGACAGCTTTTCCTACCAGAGCCCTCCGGGAAGAGACGTTCCAAATGGAGCCGAGCGCTGGAATCGGGATGCCTACGTCAACGAGCGTCTCACCTTCGACGCTTCTCTTGCTCACCAGATCAGGGGTTTCTACCACTATCACTGCAACCCCTCCGCCTTGCGTTATCAACTCGGTGACAGCACGGACTTTGACGAGCCCAGTAACACCTACTCCGAGAATTTCAATGGACAGCATTCTCCGATCCTCGGATGGACCCGGGAGGGATTTCCTGTCTACGGGCCGTATGGCTACTCGGATTCCCTCGATCCAGATAGCGGCGTGCGGCGCATGGTTTCCGGCTACCAGGTTCGGGCCGGACTCACGGTTCGCAATACCTGGCCCGCCTGGGCAACCCGCTTCTATGCAGAGGCTGGGGTCTCCTTCCTTGCCGGGCCCAATGTCAGTGCCACCTACCCTCTTGGCCGCTACATGGAGGATAACGACTACAAGGGTGATTTGGGCCTGACACTCGGCGGCGACTTCGACCTCAACGAATACAATACGCGCTGGTGCGTTACCCCTGAGTTCCCGGACGGCACGTGGGCCTACTTCACCTGTATTGATGAGAACGGAGTTCCCGCCTACCCCTACAATATTTCGCGCGCTTACTTTGGCGAACCTCTCGGCGGTGCTCCGGATGGCATTCCCGACACCGATGAGGCCGGCGCACCTGTCACGACAATCTTCCAAGGCGGTCCCGAAAAAGTCGACACCCTCAAGTCGGTATCCGTGGATACTCTCATGAGCGACGAGATTACGATCGTCTGGAGTGGGGTTGAAGGGGCTACTTATGTGGTCGAGGAATCCACTGACCTTGGTGCGACCGCACCGTGGACGCCCGTCGCTCCTGCCGCGGTGGCCCAGGGTGACACGCTTAGTGTTGAGGACGCAGGAGCGCTTGGGGCCAACCGCAGCAACTTCTACCGCGTTGCCCGGACCGATCTGGCTTCGTTCGACTCCTCCGGGTTCGATTTCACCAATCCGTTCGCGGGCCCCTTCACAACCGTGACGGTCACACTCACCGGAAATACGGGTCAAACAGCGCCCCCCAACCTGTCGATCCTGCCCCTGAGCCTCGACTTTGAGGGCATGACAATCGACCTCGCAACCGTGTCCCGGCCGAGTCAGCAGGAGATTACTTTTGACGTTGATCTTTCCGATCTCGGTCCTGGAACCTTCAATATAGTGGCGACCTTTCGAGGCGCGACCGGGATCCAATTGAGCACTTACACCATTGCGCCTGCGGTCCAGAACAACATCCTCCTTCTGATCGTTGACGACTGGGGCACGGACTCGAGCCCGCTCGACAACAATCCGGTCCTCAGCCCGGGGACGACCTTCCCGACGATGGCGAACCTGCAATCCCTCACTGCACAGGGAGTGCGATTCACAAACGGATACGCCCAACCGGTTTGTTCGCCCACCCGCGCCGCTCTCATCACCGGTCGACAGGCCTGGCGCACCGGAGTGGGCGCCCCCGGCGACATTCTCCAGGCCTCCGAAACAACCCTGCCGCGCGCTTTCGCCAATGCCGGATCGCCCTATGCCCTTGCTTCCTACGGCAAGTGGCACCTCGGGGGAACCGATGGCGGAATGGACAATCTCGGCTGGAGCAACACCGGTGGATGGCCTGAATTTATCGGCATCACGGGAGGTGGCGCAGGCGACTATTTCAGCTGGCGCAAGAACGACAACGGCACGGTCACGGCCGACTTCACCACCTACTCAACGACCGACCAGGTCACTGAGGCCAGGACGTTCATCGATGCCCGGGAACTTGCGGGGGATCCGTGGTTCGTCTGGATGGGATTCAACGCCCCGCACATTCCCTTCCACGAGCCCCCCGCCCATCTGCTTCAAGGCGGGACCGGGACGTCGAACCGCGAACTCTACAACAAGGCCCTCGAAGCCCTCGATACCGAGATCGGACGCCTCCTGCAGTCAGTGGACCTGAATACAACCAACGTGATCATCGTGGGAGACAACGGGACTCCGGCCCAGGTCGTGCAGGCGCCGTATGGTCCTGTCGGGCCTACCGGCCATTCCAAGAGTGACCCTTATGAGGGCGGGGTTCACGTCCCCTTCATTGCGCTCGGTCCTGATGTGACCCTTCCCACCGGCAGCACAAGTGACCGACTCGTTCACGTGGTGGATCTCTTCCCCACCATCCTCGCGCTCGCCGGGGTGCCCTATCCAGGAACCGGAATCGACGCTACCAGCATTCTCCCGATCCTCAATGGCACGGACACTGCGAGGCGCTGCGCCGTCACGGAGACCTTCAACGACACGAATTTCCCCGCGGCCCGTTCGATTCGCATGGAAATCGACCCCGTTTTCCCGGGATCTGATCCGGACTACAAGCTGATCATCTTCGGCGATCCCACCATCACGAGTGACACACCCACTTTCGAGTTCTACAACCTCCTCAACGACCCGAACGAGGACTCTCCGCTCAACCTTGCCGCTCTCAACCCGGCCGAACAAGCGGCCTACGATGCCCTCATCGCCAAGGACAACGCCCTGGGCGGCACTTACAGCGAGCCATTCGGTGGTCCGTCCACTGCCGATGTTGTTTACCTCCAGATTCGGAATCCCTCGGTTCCGGCACCGCCGAGGAGAGCCAACCTCGCGCCCGAAAGCGTCACCATCAACGGCACCACAACCGACGTGACCTACGTCTCGCGCTCCAGTTTCGGTGCCGCTCTTTCCGATGAAAGTGACGACGCGGCGGATGTGTATTGGATCAAGTGCACCGTCGATCCGTCGAATGCACCCTACACCAGCGCGGTAATCGACTTCCCGGATGCTCCCGGAGGCAATCCCCGGATCTTCAACGCCTTGAACATCTTTTTGATTCCCTGAGGGGCTGCCGGAGTGGCGAGGGGTGAGTGGGAGAAAGGCGCCCCGCAAAGCGAAACGAAGGAAGCAATCCAACCCGCACCCTGCCCCACTACAGCTAACTGCGTCCACCGCACCCTGGTTCCTGCACCCTGATATGGGGGCGAATTGGATGGGGAGCTCCCCTGATCATGTCACCACGCAGCGCCGTCGGCACCGCCCCGTCAGCTTGACATCGGGGTAGCCGAAATTCACTGTCACGATTATGAGTAGTGGTAACCGTTTCCATTTCTGGCTGATTACAGGTTCGCTCTTGTGCTTGGGCCTGCCCTCATCGTCCGCCCTCGCCGATTTCGTGACCGGGTTTGAATCCGACGAAGGCTACGTCGGAGCACCAGGTTCGGCCGGAACTACCGGCGGAGCGAGCCAACTGATTCCGCAGAACGGCTGGTTCAAGCAATTCGGTAATGACTTTGATGTGCACACTTACGCCGGCGTTCAGATCCCGTGGACTCCGCCCTCTCGCGGACCGGAGCTCTACCCCGTCGCGCCAAAGACCTTTCCCTTGAATCCCCATGGCGGGGAACAATTCATCGCTCTCGGAACGAGCGACGGAGGAGGAGGCGGACGCGACCAGATTGCGGTGACTTACTCTGCGGAATTGGTGGAAGTCAGCGTCGATTTCTGCAATGCTTCCGAGCACGATTTTCCCAATTACCAGGGCAGCATCCTGGCTCGCGATGCGAGCGGTCACATGGTGGGGATCTACACCAGCGCGGGCTCGGACGAGCCTCTTCTGCAGCCTCTGGATCCGCCCAACTCGGGGCCATGGGCCCTCAGCGTGCTGGCCTACGACGCGGTCGGCCAAGAACTCGACGAGGATATCCTCGATCGTTTCTACCGGTTCGATGGTGTGGAGGGCTTCGACAATCTACCCCGGGAGAGCTGGCACCGCATCGGCCTTGTGATGGATTTGGATCCGGCGAGCCCTTCCTTCCGGCAGATCACGCAGTTGAAGACCCAGAATCTGACCACCGGCCAGACATGGATTATGGACAATCCTCGTGCTTTTGCCGGGACGCCCCGGGAATCGCCCATGTACCTGCGGGGAGGGGCGACGGGCACCGAGGTTCCGGATCTCCTCGGGCTCTACAACGTCGGGAACGGCCAGATTTCGATGTTCGACAACGTCTACGTCGGCCCGCCCTACGATTGGAGCCGGCCCGGCGGCGCTCGTCCCCAACTGCAGGTCACTCATGAGCCCGCCGCCGACACCCTCAGCATCGCCTGGGAAAGCCAGGCCGGCATGCTCTACACCCTGCGCAGTGTCGTTGCTCCGTCATCCACCGATCCCAAGGATTGGCCCATTTACGACGGCAACATGGACCTCACGTCCACTCCGCCCACCAACACCCTCACCATTCCGCTGCCGTCGGAAACAATACGGCTCTTTGTGGTCGAGGAGTTCCCCGCACCCTGATGCGGCGGCTCCGGCACCTGGTTCCCCCCGCCTCATGGGCAGTAAAAAACCCATCGGGCTGCTCGGGCCGATGGGTTTGAAATCAAGTGGCAGGACCGTCTAGCGGCGGCGGCGCAGGAAAAAGCCGATCGCGGACAGGCCAAACAGAGCTGACGTGCTCGGCTCGGGAACGATCGATCCGGCGAGGCGAACCTCGGCGACCACGAAGTTGTTGTTGTTACCTTGGATGCGAATCGTGTCGAAGGACTGGCCAGCCACGAGTCCCGCACCCAGGTCGGTACGAAGGTAGTTGGCCGGATTCCCTCCGTCAGGGGCGTTGTTTCCCAATACCTCATGGATGGTCGTCCCGCCGGGTCCACCTGTCAGCAGGGCGATGCCATAGTTGTTGTCGCGCTCGGGGCAACAGCCGGTGCGCCCGTAGAAGTCGAACTGCAGGTCGGAGCCCGCCCCCCAGGTGATCTCCTCCAAGCCCCAGTAGAGCGTGGGATTGGCTGTGCTTCCATGGAAGCTGGTCGCTCCACTCCACTGCGTGACAGGCAGGTTGGCGGTGGGGGCGTCCGGATCGTAGGCGAAAGGGTCGCTGGTTGTATTGGCCATATTACCTCCAAACCCGCTTTGATCGGAATTCGCCACGTCCGGTGTCAGCGGAATGTTGGTCAGGGCAGCGTGGCCGAGGGCGGCGGACGCCAGGAGGGCAGCAAAGGTCGTCAGAGACTTCATGTTCGTCGCGAAATACGTGTTCCTAGGGCCTTTTTTGCCACGCAAACGTTTCATGCAAAGCACAATTTTGCTTTTTCTGTAACGGCACCGTAGGTATTTCCCTTCGATTTTTCGCAGGACATCCAACAGAGACGGCGGTGCTTTCGGGCACCGCCGTTTCTTCTTTCCCGAAAGCAGGATCGTCGGGTCGGGCATATAAACGCCTCGCCCTGCACCCTGCTGCGGGGGCATGCTCCGAAAACGTGACGAGGTCAGCCAGGGCTTTGTGAGGTCACTTTCAGTCGGGAGAACCATGAGCTATTGCTTTCCCATGGAATTGAGCTACTGAATGCAAGTGCCTGTTTTTCGATAAACCAAATGCGATATGATGGATCTTTGGAGTGCGGTCGTTGCCTTGAGTGTGGGTTTGGGCTTATCGGCTGCTTGTGGCTTTCGAGTTTTTATTCCTCTCCTTGCAATGGGCGTTGGGGCCCGGGCTGGCTTGATCGAACTCGGAGAGTCCTGGGTCTGGATGTCAGAAACCTGGGTGATTGCAGCTTTTGGCGCGGCGACCCTTATTGAGATCGGTGGCTACTACATCCCTTGGATCGACAACCTGCTGGATACCATCACAACTCCTTCAGCAATCGTGGCAGGCGTTGTGGTGACATCGGCCAGTCTTGATGGAATCGATCCCGCTATGCAGTGGATCCTCTCCGTCATAGCCGGAGGAGGGATTGCGGGAACTATTCAATTCGGCACAGCGGCCACTCGGGCTGCCTCCAGTGCAACAACGGGCGGGGTTGGCAATCCGGTGGTAAGCACTATTGAAGCGGGCGCCTCTGTTTTGTTTACGCTGCTCGCAATCTTGGTGCCCATTGTCGCCGCAATCCTTGTAGTTGCGTTGATGATCGTTGTGATTCACAGAATCGTGCGTCGCAGGAGAGGATTACTGGGTCCAAGCTGACAAAGGGAGCAGTCGCTTGGCTGCGAACCAGCAATCTTCCTGCAATCCTGATGGGGGGCTCCGGTGTCTCCTCCCCCACCCCGCACCCTGTTTCCTTCGCCCCTGCAGCGGTCTGTGTGGGGTTGTTCCGGCGGGGATTGCAACAGGCGGCATCATTGCCCGCTTTCCAGGAGAAGCTTCAGGCCTTCAACGATGGGGGGGGATTCCGGCAATGGGTAGTGCTTGCCGCCGTTGTTCATTGTCCACTTGTCCCTGTTTAGCGCCCATGTCGTGAATATATGCCCCGATACCAGGGGGCTTTTTTGTTTCTGGCCGTAACCGATCAGTGCCTTTGTCGCATTGACGTTGTCATATGAAGCCGTGATGACGCGGAAGCCTTTCCTGATGAACATCGGGATTTCCCCATACGCGGATCTCAAGTCGTATTGCCAATCGCAAATAATGATGTCGTTCGGGATCATATCAATGGCAGGGGCGGTCCCGCAGAGCGACGATGAGAGTGGGCCGAAATCAAACTTCTTGCCGTCAATCAGGCGGTCTCCCCACATCAGCATCTCGACATGGCGTTTTTTAACGAGATGCCCGTGGTAATCATTGATCGCCTTCGCGAAGATCCTAGCCGGGTCCTTGCCCCTGGTGGACGGGGAATGCTCGTTGCCCAGGAGAAACACCTCATCCATTCCCACGTGGAAGGCATCCGCCTGAAAGGCATCAATGAGCTCGTCCATGAGAGCAAACACGATCTTGTTCACCTTCGGGTTGAGCGGGTCCCATTCCCGGCAATAGATTCCCTTGTTCCCCGGGAATGCTCCCGGGGTGAGGTCGAACTCAGGATACTTCGTCAGGAGCGGTGCCGTAGGCCCTCCATTTACCCCGGACTGATGCGCAACGCACTGGAATTGCGGGACCAGCCGGATGCCGTGGTCCCGGCAAATCCCGGCCAGCTTGCGCGCGCTCCCTTTCGTGATCGGGTTCTTCCCGCCACGCAGTTCCGGGTGGGACTTGTACTCAAACCCGTAACCAACCTCCACAATCAAGACATTGATGCCAATGTCACCAAGGCCGGGCATGCGCTTTTCCAGTGCCCGAAGGTCGTCATCATTTGAGCAGCCGATGTGCAGAGCACGCCATTGCCTGTCCTGTCCTGGCTTCGCCAGGCTCTCACCCGTGCCTGTGCACGCGCACACAACTGCGGCGAGGGCAGCGGGGATGAGCTTTCTTATAGCGAAGGATCCGGGCGGGGTTGGATGATTGTTTTCGATGGGGCCTACGGGGTCTCGGTGACGATGTAGAACCGGCGGGATCCTGTCCAGCCTGGTATGCATCAGGTCCCGCGCATATCCCGGGGTGAACTCGGGGTGGCCCTGCACGCCCAGCATGTGCTCGCAACCGCCCTTGCGATAATCCTCAACGCCGGCTTCGACATTTGCTCCGCTCGGATTGAGCTTGATGGCGTCGAACAACTCCGCCGACAACCCCCCCTCAGCGAGCGACTCCAGCATTGATGCTGGTCATCGGCAAAGTCGACACCCCCGGATCCGTCACCAGTTTCGAATTTTTTAGGCGAAGTAGAGCCCCCGCTCAGAGGAGATGGATTCAAAGTCTATGCCATCACCCGCATAGAAGGCAAATGAACGGAACACCGAACCAGAAGATGCTGCACCCCCCACCTGCCCCGGCCTGTGAAGCTCATCAGCGGGAAGCCCTGATCCCCCACCCTGCACCGCTACAGGGCATGGCGTGCACCGCACTCTGCAACCTGCACCCTGATGCGGGGGGTGTCGGGCGTTACTCCTCCTCGACCCGCAGAAACAGTCTCGGTCCACCCATGGGGATAAAGCGTTGGATGTTTTCTCCGGTGCCCGGGACTCTGAATTCCCTGATGGACCATACCCGAAGATCCTCGGATTCCTCGATCCGGTAGAACTTGCCACTCGCACTTGGAAAGCCCAGGAGGAGCGCGTCCTGGTCCGGTCCCAGGTTGATGGCGCTCAGGCTGATTGGTATGCGCCGGTTCTCGTTGGTAACGGGATCGCTGCCTGCGTCATTCGGGTCAGATCCTTCCGCGACTTCCTCCCCGTCATTAAAGCCATCGCCGTCACTATCGGCATCATTGGGGTCGGTCCCGTGGAGGACCAGTTCCCGGTAGTTGCTCAGCCCGTCCCCATCAGAATCTGCCTCATCCCGGATAAAGAGAGCTCCCACCGTCTGGTCAGAATCCATCAGAAGCGAGAGTGGATTATCAATGCCGGAAGCATCGCCCTCCCAACTGCTGAAGAGATAGCCGGGATCAGGGCTGGCAGTGAGCGTGGCGCTGGTGCCAGAGAGGTAGGCTCCAGCACCTCTGATAGTGCCATTTTGTGAATTGCCAATGGCCAGTATCACGAGAATCTGAAGCTGATAAACCCTCACGTGCCCGGCATCGGAGCCATTCTCATTGTTCCAGGGCGCGCCAATAGCCACCCGGTTACCATCAGCACTAAGAGAGACACTATAGCCGCTCCAATCGCCAGCGGCCTCGCCATCGATATCCTGTCCAAGTTGCACCCAACTGTTTCCAGATAACTCGTAGATGCGTACGTGCCCGGCATCGGAGCCATTTTCATCGTTACCTTCCGCCCCAATAGCCACCCGGCTACCATCAGCACTAAGAGAGACACTATAGCCGCTAAGGTCGCCAGCGGCCTCGCCAT